>Ga0208450_1001173_pt1 | contig 12736 bp, 13 predicted proteins | sample MalvireepMed_908_FD_184249 | JGI IMG/M metagenome (GOLD analysis project Ga0208450, IMG submission 184249) | Marine viral communities from the Global Malaspina Expedition - Malaspina viral metaG DeepMed_908 (SPAdes) (version 2) | ecosystem: Environmental > Aquatic > Marine > Oceanic | place... | reverse complement strand
TAGCACCTCGGCGCAGATAATCAAGCCGGATAGGGATATAACCTTAGATGATGACGGTGCCTGGTCGATAAGTTTCTCTTCTGGTGCTGGCACCTCGGCTGATTATGAGATCTTGAAACTGAAGAAAGCCGAAGGGTTAACCGCTTACTATGCTCGTTATCCTAATAGGATGGCTCTGGTTACGGATGAATTGGAGTTGCCAGAGATCGCTTTAGAGGCACTGTTGCTCCACGCTGAATACGAGGTTCATTTGAAAGCGGAAGGTGGGCGTAACAACCTGTCCTCGCAAGCCTATGCTTTGTACGAGATAGAGTTGCAGAAGATACAGAAATTCCTGCGTACCAGGAATATCCGAGGATCGAGAACGGTACGTAATGTGATGCACGGACGCAGTTTACGTTACGGCTAATGAATGAATTGGACGAATGTCGAAGTTAAGGGCAATCGGCGTAGGAAAGACCCGGTAACCCATCGGTTGACTAAGAGTGTCAGCCTGACTGCTAGTGACAACGGTCGCATAATCGTTGATGACGTTCATCCGCTTACTAAATCGGTAGGGCTGTCGATAACGGATGTCCCCGGAGGTAAGGACGAGGGCGAGTCTAGTGTTGTTATCACGGCTGGATTTCACAGCCTGACCAAATGGGTATCGATCAACGTTGACGATGAGGTGGAGGCCGAGGTCACACCACCTACAGAGCATCCGCTGACCAAGAGTCTGGGCTTGTTGGTTGATGATAGCCCCAGGGTTAACATTAAGACGGGTGCTGATACGCATCAACTGACCAAGGGGTCATCAATTGCGTTGGCTGGGACTGGCGATCTTGGGTTAGACCGTACAGGCGAACACCATCTGACTAAGTCAACTGCCTTATCAGTTGCTGATAGCCCTAGAGCTAGTGTTGGCCATGTGATCATCGATCATGCTCTGACTAAAAGTCTTGGCTTGGGCATAGATGATAGTTCTGAGTCAAATGTTACTCCTGCTGTCATCCATCTGCTGACTAAGAGTGCTGACCTGACGGTAGATGACAGTCCGAATGTGGGAGTGTCTGCTACTATCGCCGATCACCCGTTGACCAAAGGCTTGGTCTTGGGGGTGGATGATAGTGTTGAAGCCCCTGTTGAGTCAGTTGTTCTGGATCACGCCATTACCAAGGGTTCGGGTTTCGGCCTGGACGATATGGGTGATAGCGATGTCATCGAGGTGGATGATGTCCACCTGTTGACTAAAAGCCTTGCCTTGGTCGTAAGTGACGAGTCTAAGTCGAATGTAATAAAGGTTAGGGATCATCGGCTTACTAAATCGGTAGGGCTGCAAGTGACGGATACGATTGTGGCTGAGATCTCCGAGGTGGAAGAGGATCATTATTTAACCAAGTCGCTGGGGTTACAGATGACAGACACAATTGTGGGCGAAATTGAGGCGGTGGATAACCCGAAGCAGGTGCAAACCATATCTATTGTGGCTAATTATTCGGATGGGGCAGTGGTAGGAAAAAGCTCGTGACAGGTAGGGTTCGGATTAGGATCATAGGTTCTGAGGGGCAGGTCAAGCACGATTATACTATTAACAATAGTATTCAGTCAGTGGTCAGAGAGGCTCTAGCGGCTAAGGTTAGAGATAACACACCCTTCCCTGATGAGTATGTGCCAAACTTCTTCTCTGTCACTAGCAGTCAGATGGAAACGGTGTATCCTCGCATTCAGTCCAGGCATGCTATGTCTGACGGTGGGATGTATTTCTTTGCCATTACTGAGTTCAGCCAAGGCGATGGCGAGACTTATGTTTATGCTGTGGGCTTGTTGAACTCTGTTTACTGGCCTATCGCTGGGGCTATGGGGAGTGGGATTGATGGTGTTTCCTTTAACCCTTCGGATCGGATTGAAGTGGCCTACATGATCAATCTTTCGGCTAATGATCAGACTGGAGGATCTACTGTTTTTACCAGTTATTTCCAGGACTTATCAGCAGTGATGTTGGGCCAGCGGAATATCATTGATTTTGAGGCCGACAATAGCCAGTATCTGGTGCCTAATCAGGCCGTGTTGCATTCGGAGGATATCAGTCAGATGGGAATTAAGTCTTTTGTACCTACAGGTGCGGATTCTTTTATCGGCACATCAGAAGGTGATTTGGAATGGGATGCCTCGGCCTCTGACGGTGAGACTGTTCCGTTTTATGTCTATTGGGAGTCTAAGCGGCCTGGCATGTCGAACGCTAAAATTATAGCCTCTACCAGTTTGAATCAAGAGTTGAGAGATGCTTACCCGCAAGGAACAAATATAGAGACTCGGTTTTCTATCGAGTTAACGTCATAGGTTTAATATGAAACAATCATTTGGGCTGCGAGGACGAGTTGAGATTACTATTAAGAAACCGGATGGCAGGGTAGCCAAACAGACTATATATAACGCTCTGGATCAAAACGTCTATGAAGAACTGGCTAACAGGATGTCGAGTAATACCCTTGGTTATGATAACGCTTACCAGCCAGCGGAATTGAAGATTTATGTCAAAGGGCATGATTCCGGTGGCGGTACACCCTCGGAAGATGCCGAATGGCATACCCATCAATTGCAATACGACGACCCGGTTGGCTTTGACCAAGGGGCTGCTGGCGGTAAGAGGTATGTGGATCTGGTCTACGAGAAAAAGCAATTGACCTTTGATGGTGATGTGGATAGTTCTTATGTGGCCATCCCCGGAGCCAATAATTTCCCTGCGCTTACTGGCAGCGGTGGCAATCAGGTTCGGGCGCATGGCAGTCATACTCGTATAACCAAGGTGGAATTGTATGATGGCGGCACCCAGTTAATAGGTGTCGCTCAGGCTCCCGGTGAAACGGGTGACGGCGCGGGCGATTTGGGCGGTCAGATTGGCGAAGGAAATGAGATAGATGCTAATGACTTGGTTGATATTAAGTACATTGTAAGGGTGACAGGTGATACCACCACCTCTGAAGCCTATGTGGACAGGTTGGCCGAAACGGTCAGGGATGGGCCTGATGCGGCGGAGGCAACGCCCAATGTGGCTTTCGCTAAGATCAGGCTCTACTGGACACACCCAACTGATGGTACGACATCGAGGACTAGTGATTTGACTTATGGCACTCATACCTCTCATGTTGATGCCGGCAGTTTGAATAAGAGTGTGGTTTATCTTGGCGACCCTGACCTCACAGGTACCACCATATCGTCACTGTCGCCAGCCGCCAAAACGCCAATGACCTTTTCTGGCATTGACACCTCATTAGGCACACTGCCAAATAAGGTCGAAGCCCTGACTTCTGATAATATAACTATCGGGCATAACGATATAGTGGAAGACGATTACACTACTGCCTGGTCGTCGGGCGACAACATTAAGATGAGTTACTTCATTACTATTGGGTTTTGATTGGGCCTTATGAAGAAGCTATATTCGGTTACTAACTTCGCTCAAGGCATCAACGAGTATTCACCTCAAGGTGCTTCGGATATCAAGAACTTTGACATTACGAATGATGGTGTGCTGGAAACACGGCGCGGCTGGGAGGTTGGTAGCGATTTCAGCCTGTCAGTGCTGGGCGAAACAGGTGGGGTTCCACTTCAGGTTTTCTTTGCTAATGGCGACTTGCTAATGCAGTCTATGCAGGGACTCTATTCTGATCAGAGTGGCACCTGGACGGCAGTTACTAACTTGACGGGTGCTTCAGGCGTAACTTATACCAACTTTTTTGCGGCTCGACTGAAGGTGGTGGTAGCCGATAATAATCGAGTCTTCCTGGCTAGTACCAATGCCAACTTGTGGTTGGATACTAGTGAGTCCACCTTGGGGCTTTATAACTGGGGTGTTGACGCGCCGACACCTGACTCAGGGACAAGTTGGGATGTTGACTATCTGTATGATTCCGGGACTGCTGCTATGATGGAGCCTGGCGTTTACGCCTTTGCCTTTGCCTTTAAGTTGAGGCATGGCGGGACATCGCCTTTGTCTAATCGTGTTGTGGTCACAGTGCCGGAGGGGAAGAATCAAGTCAAGGTGACTATGACCGATATTGGCGCACCTACGACTTGGGAGGATGGTATAGACAAACAGGTTACAGGGTTAGCTATTTATCGCACCGACAAGGTGACAGAGGTTACTTTCACTGAAGGTGCCGGGTATGAACAGACATTGGTTGAGAGTGCGCCTCTTAAATACGCTGGAGCTTTGCCTATAACCTATAGCCTTAATTATTTCCTGAGTGGGACATTGGCGTATGGATTGGCATCACTGGCCGGGCCGTTAGAAGGATCGGCTAAACCGCCAAGCCATCTGACTAATATTGCCCTCTACGGCGGTCGTATTTGGGGGAGCATTGGCACTTCTGACCAATTAGTCTTCTCAGCCCTGGATGAAACTGCCGCTCCTTTATATGACATTTTCCCCGGCAGTGATGCGGTTATTCCACACATTGTCAGTGTGCGTGACCGAGTGACAGGCATCGGTGCTTCCCGTGACTATCTGGCCGTTTTCAGTAAGAACTCGATTCAGTTGGTACGTGGGCAAGGTGTGATCGCTGGTATCTATGGCAAACAGCAACCTGGCACTGACTTAGACTTGAGCCAATACCTGACACTGATGGGAGCCAAGGACGACTGGTGTGTGGCTGAGTCGTTAGGTAATGTCTATTTCTACTCCAACCATGACCAACGGGTTTATCGTATAGACCGGGACGGTAATGTGGCTTGGATATCTCAGGCTGTTCAGGAGTTGCTGGACAGTTTGGAGACACCTCTTAGCAGCCAAATCCTTCAACTGGTGGCTCACGAAGGTTCTATTTACGTGGTGCAGAGGGATGTGAACAGTGTTATCTTGCTTCAGTTTGATGAGTTGCGTGACCAGTGGACTAGCCATGACTTCGGTTCCTCGGCTGACATGACGAGCTTTGTTAGCAATCCTCGTCAGGAAACCGATTTCGCCTTGGGGTTGTATGCACTGCGAAACAATAATGATCAGGTGGCTAAAATCTTTCCTTACAGCGGCCCTGGATTCACCAATGACAACTCGGCGGCCATCGTGCCGTCCTACACCTCTCAAGAGTTCGCCTTCACCAAACCGACACGACTGGACTCGGTACGGATAGGCACGGAATCTGAGCAGGATGCCAGCGTGACTGTTAGCATGGAGATTGACGGGGTGACGCAAACGCCTCTGACCGGCAAGACTCTGAGCAAGAGCAACAACTTCACTATCCGCACCTTTCAGCGTGGCTACAAGCACAAGGTAGGATTCACCTTATCAGGCGCACAAACAGTGCGCTTCTTTGAACTACAGTTTAGGAGTCGATGAAATGGCAAGGACTAATTATGGCAACACTAACACCGGGTATATTAGGGATGTTAATGATGCTAGAAAGAAGAAGACCTGGGGTATGAGAAGGCAAGATCGTGCGCTTGAGCCAGCACCGGCACGTAGACGTAGTGACAGAGAGATAAGAACCAGATACCTGGCTGGTGACCCCGTCCAGCAGTTAGCAGCCCAGCCTCAGACGGGTACTGGTGACATCTTGGAGCAGATGGCGCAACAGTATTATGCAGATGCTATGCAGGGAGCATCAGCCATTGGGCAACAGATGGGCCAATCCTTCAACCGACGAGGGTTGGGTGATTCACCTCTGGCGGCTGGATTACAGTCACAGGCTATGAACCAAGCCTTGGGCCGGGCGCAGAGTGAAGTGGCTAAGATGCGGTTAGGATATGCTCAACAGCAGGATACGCTACAAAGACAAGATCAATCTGAGAGCGATAGGATGTTGATGCAGTTATTATCATTAGCGGCTACAGGTGGATTTAAGGTCGCTGACAAGATGGGTTGGTTTGACAAGTTATTTGGTAATGTGGAGTTAGACTATGCCACAGAATCATTCCCTGCTATCGCCGATACCGTCCTCAAGGATGAGACTGGTGCAGAGTTATCAGAGGATGCCCTGCGTATGTTATTGGGCTTGATATAGGGTTTAACAGGAGGCTTATACTAATGCCAGTAAATAAAGGGCTACTAATCTCAGCCGCCATTGCTAATGGCTTCAACGCTTTCCTGGACGCTCGTGAGAAAGGTGATCTGCAACGGCAGCGACAGGCTCTGGCTGATGTCGAGGAGCAGATGAAGACGGCACAGATGAATCAGGCTCAGCAACGGTTGGATCTGGGCGAGAAAGATTTTGGGTTAAGGGAAAAAGCATATGAGACTGGGTTGGAGCAGTACGCTGTCAAACAAGCCTTAGCGGAAAAGAAACAGGTGGCTGATATTGCGGCTAAAAAGAGAGACGATGAAATTAGGTTGATAACTCAAAAGAGGATGCTTGAGGTTATAAGGCAGAGAGGTCTCCCCGACCCTCTTTCTACTGAAGAAAAGTTCAGGGATGCGGCAGTGAGAGGTTCGGGGCTGGCGCAGTTGGATGGCGAGACACGTGAGGATTATGATGTCAGGTTATGGGGGATCATCGAAGGTGATGGCACCTCACCTGAGACGCAGCAGTTGGCTTTTAGCTTGCTTGGTTTTACGGGACAGAACCAGCAAAACATTTTTGGGCAAACACAACAGATGTTAGCTACAAGCAGGATCGATTACCTGAGCAAGCAAACAGAGGCTTTGATCCAAGCTATAGATGCTAAGAAGAAAGTAACTCCTGATGCTAAGTTGAAGTTGGTGAAACTGTTCCAAGGTGCGAGCGAAGACTATCCTGATTTGGCTGAAGAGATTGCGGCTATTGATACGATGGACGAGTTAGGGGCGTTCTTGGGCAATCCTCAAACTATGGCTATGATATTGAGCATGGAAGAACCGACTATGATCAAAACTCCCGATGGCGGGGTGTCGGTTGTTGACAATAACGATCTGAAATGGAATAAACCCAATCCGGCCATGACGGTATTGGTTGCAGGGAAGCCGGGATATGAGGGCTTGGAGGCAAGTGACATATCCAGTATCGAATCTAGCAAGGCACGTTTCAGGGGTAAATGGGAATCAAATTACTCTCTAGCCTATAGAGAAGTGGCGACTAAATTTTCCCAGTTCCGCAACCAGTTGGCCGGCTTTAATGCTGGGGAGATAAGGGCTCCTGAGTTTGACGTAGTGCTGATTAGTGATTTCCGTAAACTGCTGGATGAAGGGTCTGTGGTTAGGGAATCAGAATTTAGGATCGTCGGACAACTCCAAGACTTCTGGAACAAAATGATAGGTAAGTGGGAGGCTGAAGCAAAAGGTCGTGGTGGTATGTTGACTGCCAAATCTAGGAGCAGTTTGATTAATGCAATTCTTCGTTTGATGAAGGGTGTTCAGGAGGAGTACCTAGAACAGTATGCGGCTTCAGCGAGTGAGCCGTCTGAAGAACTTCCATATGGAGGGTCTGCCTATAGAGTTACAACTCGTTTCTCGGTTTTGGAGTCCCAGTATGGGGCAGATGTCTATGACAAGGTTAAGCCGGTACTGCGAGAGTTATTAGGGCCGAAACCGTTAGCGATCAACCTGGACGATTACAAATTGACCCGTTTCTTGGAACCCAAGAAGGTAAAGGGTGATTGGGTGGGGGTTATAGTGGATGATCCGGGGCTCGGCCAATCGCCGGGGTCAACTGGTGTTGAAGCCCAGCCAGCGGCAGGGGGCGCATCCGCTATGCCTACGCCAGAAGAGGTAATTTTAATGGATCGGGAACTAGGGATTAACTAATGGAAAACGTTGATAGTGAAGGTCGGATACTGCTAGAGAATTACGAGAGGTTCATTAACCGTAAGGGTGAAGGCGAGAGAGAAAAGCAGCAAGATATGTACAACGCTCATCTAGCCAAGAGAGGTGTTGGGCCACCTCTTTATTATGAGTTGTCTGGATCTATTAGGGACAAAGTTAATAGTTATCTAGGGCAAGGTCTGGGTGAGTATAAGATCCAGACTCTGTTATTGGACGATCCTGAGTTCGGCCAATTCCGGGAAGAACATCGTAAAAAGGAAAATGCTGGCTATACCAGTGTGCCTTGGGATGATGTGTTTGGCGAAGCTAAAGCTAGTGCATTAGGAGATGCCGTCAGTATAGTGGGGGCGTTATTTGATCCTCGATCCTGGGTTGGAATGGTGCAGGGGGTAGGCCAAGCAATGGATTTAGCCACCCGCTTAAAGATGGGGCAAACGGGTTGGGGACAAGGTGAAACCGGTTCTTTTGTGCCGTTGATGACAAAGGAACAGGCTAGAGATCAAACGCCTACCAGTCTGGATGAATGGCCGATACTTAGTAGTATGGTCGGTGAGTGGAAAGATTATACTGACGAGGGTGGGCGTAAGAAGATAGTGGCTAAGACACCAGTGAGAGGTGCTAGTGATGCACTCATGACTGCCAGTGTGCTGGGCAAAGGATTTGGGGCTACACTTCAATTAGCTAATATGCCCAGAGCGGCTATTATTGCAAGTAAAGTTGGCACTGGCCTGGACATACTTGACCCTTCCGGTTGGGCTCCGAGGGCGATCCGAGGGGTGGGGGGATGGCTTATGCCTAAGAAGGGTGAGAAGACGTCTGCCTCTACGTTGAGAACAGAAGATCGATTGATGAAGAGGGAGTTGCTGAAAGAGCCTTTGGTGACTTCAGCCGTGACTTCCGACCCCAAGGCTATCAAGCACGATAACTTCCTATTTGAGAAGAAGAACAAGAAGTTGAGAAATCGGGTGATGGCGACATTGGACATGCCAACCATACTTGCAGAGAAGTTGGGTAACGTGACTGTTGCTACGGCTTCAGCCAAGGTGATGGCTGGCTTTGAGCAGTTTGAGGATAACTTCTATCGGGTACAGGAAGAGTTATGGAATAACTTAAGACAGGCGGTGGAAGCGGGTATAAAAGATTTCCGTAAATGGAAAACAGCCCCAGAGTTACAGGAAGGTGGGCCGGAAGCCACTTCAATGGGGATAGGGCTAAAAAACGCAGGTGTGGTAAAAGCACCGCCAGGGGTAATAATCGAGCAGGGGAGTGAGGCTTTAGCGGCTATTGAAGGGACTTTTGCCCATACTCAAGAGGCGTTTCATAACCTTCAGAAAGGTGAGAGCCGGCTTCCAGCTTCAGAATGGATTAAAGATGTAGAAAAATATCTTGAACTGAGGGATGGCGGTTCGGCAACTTACGGCCCATTGGCTACTGACTTAGAACAGCTTCAACAGATGCGTACAAGAATATTCCATGCCTTAAAGAAACGTCCACCGGGTGAGGTGGGTTTGCATCCAACTACCCGCAGTTACTTGAAGAGGATGTATCTGGGGTTGACCGATGATATGGATCAGGCGGCAATCAACTTCTCGGAAAACGCAAATCATCCTCTTTGGGGCAGAATAGGCCAGCATTTCGCAGTTGACTTCAAGAAGATTCGGACTTCTCATGCTAAAGGCAAAGCGGTGGCTGATGGTAAGGTGGGGCTGGCTATTAAGAGGGCTAGAGAGGAAGGCCACGACTTGATGGATTTTGTGCATCAGTACGCTTTCAGAGGAGACAAAGGCAAGAATGGTGGGCCGTTACTGACTTCAGAGATTGCACCTTTTTATCAGGCGATGGATGAAATAGATCCATCCATTGCCTCTGACTTGCGTTCGGCCATTGCCATTAGGATGATAGAGGAGAGCCGAGGCAAGGGTGGTATCCTGAATGTCAATAAATTGGGTGGCAAAATAGCTGACTTAGGACATGGGCGAGACAGGTCACAAGGTGAAATACGGTTGGCTGAACTGTTAGGCGATGATATAGCCGAAGATCTTCTAGGTATAGAGAAAGTGTTCAATGAGATGGAAACCTCTGGGGTTCCGATGGATGTGATTCGAGCCAAGGGGGGGTTGCCCCCGGATATGGGTTGGATGGAAGATTTTAAGGGGCTGAAATTAGATAATATAGCACGTCTTATTTTCGGTGGTGCGCCTGGTGTTACCGGCAGCGTGATAGGTATGGCGGCTAGTACTGCCATGCGGGGCGGTGTGTCTGGTGGGGCGAGAGCAGCCATGCTGGGTCGTGGTGCGGTGGCTTTGATAATCCTGGGTACAGATGCCTATAAAGGGTTAGTCGATACCCGTAAACGGTATGTGACAGGAGGAGGTTTCCCTCCCTTAGCCGAGGTGATAGCTTTCATTGAGAAGGCTGACCTGCCCACTAGAGTGGCGATCAAAGGCGGTCAGAGGTCTTACATTAGCCAACAGGAAGCTGGAGAAGGTGCAGCCCGATTAGCGAGGAAGGGTAGTCAGGCTTGGCAGCAGCAACAAGAAGCCTTAGACAAGATCATTAGTGGCCCATTACAACAGTAAATGCCGGACACGGAGACTGATCACGGTTCGCTTGAACTGGCACATGAAGTAAATAAAGAACTGCTGGAACTGCTGACATACAGAAGCCAACGGCGGTTCCTGTTAAGCGTTGGATTACTAGCGGTCAAGGTGGGCGTGATTGGGCTGCTGGGTGCGATGGTCTTCAAAGGCACGCCTATGGCTAACGGTGTCGAGAACGCTTTCTTGATACTGTTGACAGCGATTGCCACGACGCAAAGTAAGTTAACGCAGCATTGGTTTGGTGAGAGCGATAGCCAACTACTTAGAGAGGCAACGTCCTACGCAATGAATGACAGGAAGAAAAACAATGGCTGATGGTTACGAAGCACAATTGAAAGATCTGTCGATACGACTAGCCAAAGTGGAAGAGAATCTGGTGGCAGTACAGGTGGCTATAGGGCGTTTGGAAACGTCGAACAAAACGCTATCGGCTATCGGAATAGTTAGTGCTGCTGCTCTAGCCGGCATATTGGTCAAGTTAGTGATGGCATAACAGATGAATGAACTTCATCCTGATAGTTTTTCGCTTCTTAATCGAGGCCAAAAACTACAAGTCTCAGATAGCGGAACAGGCAGAAGAGTTCGATCAGGCGCATGGCATTCAGTCACCGGCGGCCAAACGTATGGCTTGGTTGTTGATGGCACTGAAGGTAGTCGCCATCTCATCGATTATGGGCGAGTTTCCTTTTCTCGACATCCTGCCGGGTATTGTTACGCTGGGCGAGAAGCTAGGCTGGTTCGGCGTACTGATGGTGTTAGTAGCAGCCTCAGTGGTGGCACTGATAATGATCGCTCAAGGTGAGAAGGATGAGCAGCGTATCCAGGTACACTCGCAGTTGTCAGTTGAAAGACAGAAACAACAAGTCATCAACCGTCGAGCGCAACGTCAGCGACGAAAGAACTCACCGTTTCTGCCTGACCATTAAATGGTATAATTACAGCATCTAAGTACTGACACCATTTAGAGACACTCACGATAAACCACTGCTAGTTGGCGTTGGCAGTGGTTTTTTTATGTCTATACTTTACGATGCAGTCCTACCACTCTGCCTACAATTCTAACCGTCTGCCCGTTGATGAAGATCGGACGGTAGTGCGGATTGTCAGGCAGCAGAGCAATGGCACCTTCATCTTTGCTGATACGTTTGCAACTGAACTCACCTTCAATCTCAGCGATCACCACGTCATCCGACTGAACGTCTAACACATCGATCTCTTCGACCATTAGCAGATCACCTTCAATGATGAAAGGTGACATCGAATCACCAACCGCCTTGACGATGATCTTGGCTGATCCTACCATCGATTTAGGCACTAGATGCCACTCCCTTACCTCATCTGACGTTATGTTGTCGAAACCGCCGCAAGGTATCGATGCCACTTCGGGGATAACGATAAAATCGTTACCTAATGGTATTGGTGTACGTGCATTGGTTTCTATTGTACTGGAATCATTACCTAGCAAGTAATCGGCAGTATAAGAAAACTCTTTGTCTATACCCGCCAAGTAATCTGCAATACGGCCCATCAGTTCGACTGATGCGTGCTGCCTTCCTAGCACAAGGTTACTAATGTGACCCTGTGTCACGCCACATGCGTTTCCCAGTTCAGTTTGGGAGACTTTTCTCCCTATCCTGGCTGAAACTTCCCTCAGTGCGTCACTTAAGTTGTTCATTGTACCATCTCCTTGCATTTAATCCGTGATAATAAAAGATTGATATTCACTTGACTCTATCACGTGAATACGTGTATAATACTGGCACGATGCACATTTAAATGTGCGACCAGAGTATAACCTATGAAGACTAATACTATCAAGGAATTCATGCAGGGCAAGGGTTTGAAGCAGGTTTGGTTGGCTGACCAGATGGGTATGAATCGATACACATTGTACGCCAAACTCGCCGGTCGAAGGTCGTTTCAGCAGCATGAATTAACCAAAATCAACGCTGTCTTGGGTACGGCATTTCAATCAAAGGGAGAGAAGGATGGAAGCACAAAAACTCAGTGATCTCATCGCTGAGTCGAATGGGAAGAAGACCATCTGGGAGCAGTTCAAAGAGATTCGGGCATCGATCCGAAACATCCTGAGCAGCATCCACAACCTATTCGTGAGAATGACGGTGGCAGAGGCCACTGACATGGATCACCAGCAGAAGTTGGACAGTATTCAGGTTGAGATCAAGGATGTTCGGGCTGAGAACAATAGGCTTGTAGAAGAGAACGGTCAGATTAAACACAACGTAACCGCCCTGGCCGAGCGGTTGATGAGGCTAGAGAAGGAGATGAAAAATGTCAGTAAGTAGTCAGCAAGAGAAGATCAATGAACTGAAGAAGGAATACGACTTGGATGATAGCGATTTCTGGTCGTTGCCTCAGAACAAGCGGGTGAGAATCCTGCGCCATGACACTTGCGAGAGGA
>Ga0208450_1001164_pt1 | contig 12800 bp, 17 predicted proteins | sample MalvireepMed_908_FD_184249 | JGI IMG/M metagenome (GOLD analysis project Ga0208450, IMG submission 184249) | Marine viral communities from the Global Malaspina Expedition - Malaspina viral metaG DeepMed_908 (SPAdes) (version 2) | ecosystem: Environmental > Aquatic > Marine > Oceanic | place... | reverse complement strand
ACCTAGGACATAGGTCACTCTATTTAAAACGCTCTACGGGCCTCTGAGAGGGGTGCTAGGCATGAATTAAACTGTTAGTTTGTGCCTACGCAGTCTTCTTGGGGGCCTGTACTGCTTTCACCAAGGCCCAGAACCTCGACATCAATTTACTTCTTTCCTTCTGGGAAATTGAACCGTCATCTCTCATCGAGATTTCGATCTCTTTTATCAGGTCTACCGCAACCGGAAGGGTGTGCTTGTACTTCATCGCCATCTTAATTGCTGCTAACATTTCTTCTCCTTTCCTATTCTGCTTCCAATAGTTTCATTCCGAGAGCAATGATGCCCCCGATGGTTGCCGTACTTATTTCGGGCATACCGTTGAATACTGCAATTACTGCCAGGATTGTTAAACATAATATGGCAAGGAAAATCTGAGGTCTAATCTTTCCGAATGGCATTAGCCTTCCTCTCGGTGGAACTGTTGGCGGTGAGTTATACGAAGCTGGTTTATCGGGATAAGATCGGTGTTGTACTTCCTCGCTGATTTCTCTCTCTCGTCTAACCATTCACATATCTCGCAGTTCTCTTTTGTCATTTTATGGGTTGCCAAGTTGTGTCGCAGGCTCAGACATAGTAATTTCCACGTTGTCTGTGATTGTCCAGTTAGCACCGGTTACAGTGTTTTGAATTTGAAATTCTTTAGTAGCCAGGTCTGAGTCGTTTCCGATTTCGTTTTGCCGAATCTTCAAGACCCCGATGTCAAGGTTCTTGAAGCTACAAGATCCCCCTTTACTTGCCACGTTTTTTAGCGTGAGCGACCCTACTTTTCCATTAACCCCAGAAGTTCCAGCGTCGATCCAGATTCTGTCATACTGACCTCCAGAGGTCACCATAGCCTCAGCTTGATGATGACCACCACCTATCGCCCTGTTTCTGGCATTGCCTGAAGTCTGAATAATACTTTGTCCATCGGAAGCATTGTGTTCGATTATTATTGTGTGAGCATCAACGTCAGAGAAGTCCATAGACTTACATCGAGATTTTTCTATTATCATCTCTCCAATTTCAATTCTCGTTGCCGTGAAAGCAGGGTCAACTACAGCAGGGTTACCGCTTACCAGTATTGCTTCGGTCTTTCCTGAAGGTAAGGTAGATGCTTCGCTACCTGCTGCATCACCCGTGAAAATAGTTCCTACCGATACATGCTCTATTAAAATTTCCCTAACAGGGATAGCACCTAGATTAATCTGTAACGTATTGTCTTTATCATCAAAGAAAGTGGGAGTATCAAGAGGAGCTGCGTATACACCTGAGTCACCATTAGCAAATGACCTACCCTGAGTGACCTCGTTTACTGTGACGGCTGTCGTTGCGGTAGAACCTGCTACCAATAACGCTATGGCAGCCTGTGGACTCAATCCCATCATACGTAAGAAGGAATAAGGAGACTTGAGTATGTTGAATGTTCTCTTCCACTTGGCACTCTCACCGTTTAGGTACTCAATTTTGTTGAACAGAATATCTCGTTTTACACATACCTTTCTGTATGCGTTGATAACTTTGCGAGGGAAGGACCGTATACCCCTGCGTACTTCGGGTTGAAGTATTCCCAGTATAAGCAGACCTACCGATACGGAAATTGTATATATCAGGTAGCTGTTTAATGTCAGAATAACTCCATCGATGTAAGCAAGAGATGAATGGACATAGCATCCGTTATGGATATAAAGATTGAGACAGTCTGGAAGGTTTGTGGTTGCCCACAGGGTGGGATTGTAGAAAGAAATTGCCAGTCCTATGGCACCGGAGAGAAGAAGGAAAACAGTCAGTAGAAAGCGTAATGGAATCCTCGGATCAGGTACCTTTACATCGGGTAGCCTGAAGTCAGGGAATTTTATTTTATTCATCATGACATCATCTCCTTTCTAGTAGCCATACCTGTCCAATATCTTCCATATAATATACGCCCCAACGCCGACTCCGACAGCACCGAGAATCCCGCCTGTCCACCATGCCTTTCTCTGTATTCCCTTCTGCATTTTCTCAAGTCTCCCTGTGTCCTTTCTTAGGTCATCGACCAAATTTTTCAACCTGATTATTTCGGTCGTCATCCACTCACGACCGTCTTTATTTGAGGACATCTCCTTCTAACTAGGAACTGCCTGGAGCGATTATCTTCGCCTGTCGCCTTCTCTTTACATTAAGAAGTGCGCTCTTTCTGTGGGGATCAAAGCCTCCGATCCCGGAATTCATAAACTCAGTGAATGATCCCTTGCCTTTTCCAACTCCACGCTCGCTCCATTCTGATGCCCACTTTCTTGCATGATTTGTGACCATCTTGATGACATCCTCGGGGTTATCATGACGCGCCAGCATATCGTTCATGGCCGTCGTTATCTTGGCGAGAGATTGCTCCTCTTGCTTGTCGTCCTTGACGAGCTGCGCTAGGGGAATTCGCCCCTCTTTCATAATTGGCATTACTTTTTTCTCCTTGCCTGACTAGCCTTGATAGCACGCTCCTGCCTTCTGGCCTGAGCTTTCGTCTTATGCGTCCCGAGTACCTTGCCTCTGCCCGATACCAGGACTAGCTTGTTGCCTCTCTTCTCTATCATGAAGCCACCTTCTCAACAAGAACCAAGTTAAATGTTCCCGTCCGATCTGCCAGGGCATTCGGCGCACCGCCTGCATCCCACGCATTGATATTGAAGCTGAAGGCTGATCTCTCTCGGTCGAGTGTCACGTACTTTGAGACCTGTCCGAACTTGGCCTGTGTCTGTATGACACTTTCAACTAACGTCTCGATGTTGGAGATGACAGTCTCGACACTCTGGCCTGTATCCCCAGCCGTCTGCTCGATGTCAATCGTCATCTGGTGTTCATAGAGGATGCTCGGTACAACGACACCCTCGATGATAATGTCCTTTATCTTGGGAGTCTTTGAAGTGTCACCGTCTTCTCTATTGAGCTTGAGCAGTATTCCAATATCTTTTGCACTAACGCCAGCTCCCGATGCGAACTGCAATTTACTCACCGCTGAAGTGAAGTCACCAAGGTCTGTATCATCCCTGTCATTACCGTTAATTCCGTAATGAAATTCAATTGTTTCGTGTGATGCCGTCAGATCGTCTGCTGATACGTGAGCTGCAAGGAAATTCTTACTTTCATGTGGCATACCAAGGTCATAGTAGGGAAGTTCTATGAACTGACCGTCCCCTGCACGTTTAATAGATACCCCTGATCTTGGGTTAACAAGGGGCTGTTCAAGAAATTTGGCAGTTGCTGCACTTGTTCCTGTTCTTTCGGCAAAATGTAATCTTGGAGTACCGTCATCTCCTGAGCCAACATCGATCCACTCTATTGGCTGGTCAGCAGTGGAATGTTGATACATATGATGCCAGCCTTTCCCGTTCCAAGCTAGGATTCTGGCTTTTCTACCAGTTGAAGGGCTAGCATCAAGAGTTCCACCACCAATAGATATGAACAACTGGTCTCCCGAACTCTTCATCCACCTTACGGGGCCTAGCATATCCGATGGAACACCATCTCCATATGAAAGCCCGAAGCCTGACTCTATTAATCTGGAATTACCCTGTACTGTTAGCTTGTAGATCGGTGCAGGAGAAGAATTATCAACGCCCTGTGCGAACCACAGACTTCCTTCATGAACCGTCATCCTTCGGCAGTTATCGTTTGAGTTCGACATCGGCATAATAAGTTCAAATGTCCATGTTGAAGGACTTGTATCTACAATATATAGTCCTTCGTTTGTTCCGACATACAATTTATTCTCACCATCTATATCGGGATAAACAGCCACTCCCTGTGGACCGTTAGCCGATGGAATTTCAACAGTCTCATCAGCCCACGCAACACCACCGTTGGTTGACCTGAAGAATGTAATTGAAGAACTAACTTCATCCCAGACAGTTGCAATGAGTTCACCACCGATTGTCGCAAATAATCCTGCGTCAACATTTTCATCTACAGTTTTATTATCATCTAATAAAGCCTTGGTTATTTGAGTTGTCGATTCAGTCCAGGATGCTCCATCTGTAGAAGTAAATGTGCGTTGATCATCTGCGGTCACAGCCATAGCGACAAGGTTGCCTTCATAAGAAGTTATATCTATTGGGATCATTGGATGCGTTGCAAAAGCTGCTGCAACTCCAGCACCACTACCATTACCACCAAGAGTATGTGTCATAGCGGTGGATGTAGTTGTTGCATTTCGATAACTTGAAATATGCCTGTGTTCTACACTTGCCCCATTCGCACTAGTAACCACGACCTGACCAGACCCCGAAGAGGATACTGATTCGTTATCACTTAGGGCAACAGCATCAATTACAATATCATTGGCTACCGTGGTAACCGTACTGGAAACAGCCGTTGTAGAAGAAATACCAGTGTTTTGCGTTCCGACACTTAACGCATCAACATTGGCTCCCTTTATCATATAAAGTGCAGCGTTGATTTCATCTGCATTTATACTCCCTGGAGGAACCGCACTAACATAAGATGTTGCGGCAGTGGGATTAGCTAGATACCAAATGGCAGCGGTGGTTGCTCCACTGTTATAAGACGCAGCTTGAGTCATTGCTGTTCCACCATCACCATTTGAAGCAGTATTCCATTTAACCTCCGTCCAACTTCCACTGGTAGATGCGTTATCAGTTAGCATCAGTGCAAAAACAAGTAAGTCAGTTCCTACCGGAACGGTTTGTGATCCAATGGTGTATATGGTTAGTCCTGCCCCTGCACCAACATTGGATGTGGATGGAGCAACCCCAGCCTGTAAATAGCCACCGTTTTCCCATGTGTCTGATGCCCCTGTATACTGCCTGTTTATCACTCCTCCGGTTGCACCTGCCGCAGCAGGGGTTACACTCCATAAAGAATTTAATTCACCCTTAAATGAAGTTGAGCATTTAACAACATTAATTCCTGATTGAGTCGGAGTCTCTGCAAGGATTGGAAGGTATATCCTGTCCATCCATCTCGTATCACACGTTGAATTAAAAAACCTTCTGTATTCCTTGGGGTCAAAGGCAACGTCTGAATTTATCCTTGCCCTACCAAATCCGTATGCAAGGTTCGGGACAACAAAAGATTCGTATGCAGCTACGTCCTCCGGCCTTGTCCTTCCTGTATCCCTGATTGGCTGAACAAACTGCTGTACGGGGCGCGTGCTTATCTTACTGCCGTCCCTGTCGGGTACAAGACTGTATTGCTTGGAATTTATCTCGACATCGAGACTCATCTAGAACACCATTCTTGGAACTGCAACAGGAGGAGTCTTTATCTTCACAAGATCTCCCTCTACAGCTCGCACGTAGCTTGCCTCAAACTGCCTTGCCATCTCTGTCCAGTTGGAATCGGGATTTCCCGCAGCCATCCTCAGACACAGAAGTTGTCTTACCTTGTCGTAAACCGGATGAAGTAATTCCCCGTCAATTTCTACCGTGCCAGCATCAGTCGATGCCGCAGTTAGAAGATCTCTTCCGACAATCCTTATCCTGTACTTATCAGCCAGTGTCTCCTGGAATCGTATGACCCCGCCATTGGATGCACCCTCTGCCGGTGGAACATGATCCCAGTTCCTCAGTTCGTTATACGGAACATCGATCATTTCACTCTGGCCAATAGTCATCCATATCTCATCGATATAGGCGGCAACATTGGATGCCGTTACGTGAACTCCCACCACCGCTGTTGTGGCGTCGTGGTCAAGAGTTGCGCTTGCCTTCATGAGTTCCCATCCGGTCCCGCCATGAAAGCTGCCAACTGTGTTCTCGATATAGAGTTTTACCTTATCTGCCGTATTGCAATACACCCATGCAGAGAGGTTAACTTCCTGACCTTCGGTTGGTAGGGTTGTATACGACGATGATGCAGGGGTAAATGTCTGAACCAATGTTGTGTTAGTGCTTGCCACAGCAAGCCTTCCAGAATTGTTTCCATGAAGAACCAGATAATTCTCCGGGTTCGTCGTCTGTGCTTCCTTGTTAAAGGTCGCCCCAGATCCCGCGAGAGTCCAGTTGTTCTGTGAACCTGGAGTGAGCTGATCTGCATCCCAGTCCTCGAAGTCTGCGTTTAATAGCAGGTTATCACCCGAGTCTGCGTTCCTTCTGTTACCGCGATATACCCGATCAACTCTCCTTATGGTGGAGGGTAGGGTATAGGTATACTGGTTAAGGCCCGTTACGACGGTCTCAAGGTCTCTTACCATCGATATATCCGGGAATACTATTTCCCTTGCTTCGTTATAGGCATCCTTAACATCGTCAGGATGAAATGTTGAAAGCTCAAAATTTATGCTTCCACTTTCGTTATCGCCCCAGTTGGCTCCACCACCGGTGATAGTTCCGGTGGACTGTGCATAATCGGTCACTCTTCTGATATCTCCAGAATTAGTTCCTGATGTCAGGTGAACATACCACCTGTTGTTGAAGTAATCGTCTACGGGAAAGCGTTTGGTTAACTTTGTATCAAGGACGTTTACGTTTCCACTTGAGATGTTCGTTGTGGTACTACCCGTGATTAATCCCAACGGCCTAAGTACGTCCTGTCTCATCGTAGACCATGCAGTTGTTGGCATATTACACCCCTGCTTTTACTTTCTTAACACCGTTTAAATTTTTCTTGGACATCTCAAGGTTCTGACTTTTAAGCTCCCTGATCATCCTTTCTTGAGCGATGATGATTGCCTCACGTTTTGCCTCGGGCATCCTTACAAAGAGTTCTGCTATGTCCTGATCCTTGAGCTGTATGTCGTCCATCATGAGATTCCTTTACTTGTACACCAATCATCGGCAAGAGTCTCCAGTTCAGCATCCGTATAAGTCCTGTTGGTTGTTATTGTTGACGGATAATTATAGTCACTCATTTCTATGAACCTCAAATTGGGAAGAGTCTTTACATAGGCGATGAATTGATCTTTCGTCAGTTCAATCTTGTATGCAGCATCGGTTCCCCCTGCATTTCCAATGCCGATTAATGTCTTATCGACAGGATGTTTCCAATGTCCATGATCGGTTATCCCTGAAGGGTATTGCCCGTTTTTAAATGTGTACTTTACGATTGCCATTACTTATTCACGTTGTTTTTAAACAGCCATTCGCTTCTGACAAGTTCTGTAATACCGATATGGTGCATTGTTTTTATGTACTCTTCCCCAAATGTCTCTACGCATTTATCAAGGAATTCATAGAGGTGGTCTATTGAGGGATATGCTTTTTGTGCAATTAACTTTTCACACTGGTTTATGTACTGCTTGATATAGTTTCTGGCAGTCTGCAAATGAATACCGTACTGTTCCAGATACTCAGCATTGCCTTGTGTAATCGTATTAGTAAGAATCATATCCCTGTGTGATTGCCTGAATGCCTGTCTGATATGGTGTCGTATCTCATCGAGTTCAGCATCTTCCTCGTCCCACAGAAGAGGGATATCGTTGTTCTTCCTGATTTCCTCGTAGGCATCCTGAAAAACAGCTATCTCTTTTAAGGCACCCTCTATGTATATTTTTGCATTCTCCATCCCTGAACGTGCTTCGGTTATATTTATTCTTGAAAGCGGAGTATCCTCTTTTTCCCACTCCTTAATCTCCAGTTGTTTTTTTTGGAATTTAAAGAAGTGTTCCCTGAGAGCCTCTTTCTTTCTCTCTATCTGTGAAAGACACTGCCTGAGTCTTCTATATGGGGAGTCAGTCATCATGGTGAGAGTCATAAGCTGATTGGTAGTCTGGGTATTTCTTCTGCCAAGACTGTTGTTGGCACGTTCCATCTCAACCATGCGTTCAGAAATCTTTGCAATCTTCTCTGTCGTCATTGTTGCAAGGCCGCTTACCGAGTTCTGTATTTCAGCTAATTCATCCATGTTAACTTCCTGATGTAGCCCCACAATCCTGATTACCTTCCAGTAAATTACCAATATCAGCACCGTTACCAGTAGATGCGATAGTGATTTTGTCTATTTCATCTGTAACAGTGCCATCATCGCCTCCATAAAATTCTCCGGTGATGCCATCAGAGCTTCCAGCTAACTCAGCCCTACCTGTAGCTAAATCTCCAAAATCGCTTGAGTTGCCAGTTGAACCAACCGTCACATACTCTATTGTGTTGTTGCCTCCACCTGCTGACGGTACAACGAATACAGCCCTCACAGTTGAGTTTGCTGAACTAGAGTCAAGACTAGCAGCACTTAAATTCCCAAAATCAGTGACATTTGCTGAAGTTGAAAAATCGTTATATTCTATGTCGTTAACGGTAGCAGTCCCACCTTTAAATCCACCCAAGACTAAGTATCTTGTGTCCCCGTTAGTACCTCCCATAGTGAGTTTAGTACCCGATAAATTCCCTGCGTCAGTACCATTTCCTGTGCTGGCAATCGTGAAATATTCCATCCTGTCTAAATTTCCTGCTGTTGTCTCGTATCCTCCTACTGAAAAAAGGAGAGTTCCGTTGCTACATCCATTCTTTATTCCGTATGCACCCGCTACGTCCACATCACCAAAGTCTGTACCGTCCCCGGTAGAAGCGATGGTTATATAGTCCGTATCAGTTACACCGTAAACGGAAGAGCCTCCTGACCTACCTATTCCACTTCCCCATATTCCTCTTGTAGCATTGGAACCAGCACATGTGTGCTGTGCGCGAGTAGTTTGTAAATCTCCGAAGTCAACAGTATTTGCAGTAGCTCCCACAGTTTTATATTGAATTCTATTTAAGTCTCCATGATCAGACAGTGTGCCTCCTGCAACCACTCCTCTTGTGCCTCCCCACGCTAGGCCACTTGCTGGGTATTCAACACCCATAACTGTCTCAATATCACCAGTTTCTACACCCATAATCTTTTCGATGTCACCAGCACTGACACTCATAAATGTTTCGACATCAGCCATTAAGCAACCTCTACCATTGTGAAGTTAGGTGAGAAGTAAACTGAGTCAGCACTTGCTGCCCAACCAATTACCTGCACAAAGTCTCCATCTGAATCTGGGGCAACACCCTCTGGAACATTCTTTCCACCCGTTTCAGCTTCTGGCAGATATAAAGTTTCCCCAATAGCATAGGTTGGAAAGTTTGTAGCAGCATGTAAAAATCCTTGCAACAGAAAGGTTCCTTCAGCATCAGCACTTACGTCAGCAACACACATAGCCACACACATTATTTCTGCTGTAACTAATCCTGTGCCTCCTGTGTTTGCAACTGCCTTCCACATCTTGGAATCACCTGCCTTAAAGTAAACACATTCACCATCTTCCAAGTCCTCACCTGCCGTAAACTTAGCCGTGATACCTGACCAGACCGTATCGGCAGGAGTTGAATCCAAGAGAAGGTCTTTATCAAGTTGAACTTGATCTTCAAAAATGGTGCCTCCTGAGATACGCAGTTGGTCCGTACCATCTTCGTCATATTCAAGGCTGACATCCTGGCCATCACCAAGGTAGATTTTCTGGTCATCACCAACATATATATGGCCCCATTCCAGCGATGTGGTACCTAAAGTTGCACCGCTTGCAGCATCTGGAACAATTGCCGTTTCTGCTGTAATTGTAGCTGTTCTTATATTGGAAGTTCCATTATCAATTGCACCAAAGCCTGAAGTAATAGATCCTGAATCTAATGCGCCTACAGTTAGAATATTGCCATCTCCAGCAGCCGGAGCTGCCGATATATCTGACAATACTTCTGACGCACTTCTTCCCTCTACAGATGTAGTGGCTATACGAAGGAAGTCATTGTCAGCAACGCTTGCTGCAAACTGGGCCACATCATATTGGGATATACCTGTAGCTACCTGTAGTTTATTGCTCGATATTTCAAGGCCACCGTTGGTTACAAGATCAAGCCCAAGAACGGCACTTGAAGCAGCCAATCCATCTCCTGCAAACAGTGTCGCAAGAGCGTCAGTTGTCGTTAACTGCTCGTTAGCATCGTCTGAGTCCAGCGTCCCGAACCAGTCACCACTGGTAGGAACTACAGCACTAAGTTCAGATAAATCAAGCGTTACGGTAAGATCACCGCTATCTCCACCACCTGACAGGCCAACGCCTGCCGTGACTGCGGTTATATCTCCACCTTTAGATGTTCCGGGTAAAAATATGCCCGCCATCTTAATTCATTCCAGGAACTTTATTGTAGAACTGGAAGTCTATGGTCGCAGCGTTTGAAGCGTTCTCTCTTATGACCTGAAAGCCCGTGACCTCATTCCTTGATCTCAAGGTGATGATGTCTCCTGCTGCCCATTGAGTGCCTTTCGTTGTTGTCGGAGTAGTTCCCTCGCGCGTTTCAACAACAGAGTTTGTTCTAACGTAACCCTCGGCATAATTTGCCTGGTCGGATACTGTCAGAGATGTTGCAGAACTTGTCACCGCGTGGGTAACGAGTGAACTTGCTATTGGAGAAAAGTTATTTTTGGGCATTTTTCGTCCCCTTATTACTTGATTCGCTATCTCTTTCTGCAAGGAGCCTTATGGCCTCGGCAAGATTGTCCTGCCTTGCCCTCTCCCTGAGTCTCTCTTCATCAATTCGCTCACCGTCTATCGTTGCCCATTCACGCCTGTGACGCTTTTGCATATGGACCCTGAGATCATGTGAAGCGGTCAAATTGTCCTTCGTGCAGTACGCAAGTCCCATCCGGTCGTACTCGGCCCTGTTGGGATCTTCCTTGTGAAGAAGACACTTCAGGTGTCCGTACTGCCTTTCAAATTCTGGCTTTGTTGTTGTAAATGCGTATGTGCCATCTTCCCTTCTTTTGCCGAGCTGCTGCTCAAGCATATTCCGGTTAATGACCGAGCGATCTCCCGTCCTGTTATCGTAGACATAGACGTATCCTGCGCTCTGAAGTTCGGCTGCTGTCATTGTCATACCATTGCTGTTTCCAACGACGGCTCCGGGCTTCATATTCCCAGGCTCCTCGGCTACCTCTGCGTCTCTAAGTTGTTCGTGAATAGATTTTTCCTGTGTCAACGGGTTCGCTCCTTCTTATAGTCGGGGCCAAACGTACTCTGACCCTTCATCCACTTGTTTTTTTCTTCCACGTTATCCCAGAAAATCTTCTTCCAGTCTCTGGGTTTAACCTCGGTTTTAGGGGGCGGCGTGAGGTTCATCTCCTGTGCAAGACGAATACCTTCCTCGACGGTGTAAAGAGCCTCTCCTCCGCCTGTGCCATCAGGAACTCCAAGGATTAGTTGGAACTCCTCACCGAAAAGGCGGGCATCGCCAAGGTCTCTCTCAAGTTTGACCCTTTGATCATTCCTGATAACCGTTATCGTCTGGTACCTTCTAACGCCCGAGGAATCAGGAGCCTGCCGGTTTAACTCACTGATATGCCAGCAAGGCTCATGACTCCATATTTCCGCTGTGGCCAGTTCAACAAGTGCAGCCACTAAAAGCTCCTATACAGTCCAGTCTCTATTAGCCTCTACGAGTATGTAGTCACAGTCGAAGATGTTAAGTTGAGTAGTATTGGCGCCAGCAGCTAAAACCACAGCATAGTCTGTAGTTGTCGAGGCTGCGCCCGCTACGGTCTTCTTTAACTCGCCGTCTATATACCATCGGGCTGTGCCGTTAGGCATAACCTCTAGACGAAGAACCTGCCACTCACCAGCTACTGCGTCATCTTCTAAATTAACAGAAGTGGTAGTGGTTGAGTCACTAGCCGACCCACCAGCATTAATAGCGTGCCAATCCTCGTCATCATCAAGTTCATCACTCAGATAGAACCCAACAACGTCTGCCGGTATAGTAATAGCAGAGGATGATGAATTTATCACAATGTCCTCAAGCTGCTCATCAACCGACAGGATGCTTGTCAGACCAAAAAATATTTCTTTAGTATCAAGGTCTGGGAGTTGCACCCTGGTCTCCAACATAATCGGCCCCATCAACCCAACATCAAATGCAATGTGCGTTCCAATAAAGGTCGTGTCTGCGTCAGTGTTGGCAGATGTAAGTGTGACAACGCCAGACAGGGCATCTTTCCCTGCAATTCCAGCATCGGCATCCTCAAATCCTTCACCACCGGCGTAAAAGTCTCCCAACTCGGCGGTGTCAGCCGTTAAAGCTAACGTGTCGCCTACCCCGAAAAAGTCGTTAAACAGGCGTATCTTTCCCTGTCCACTTTGTACTGTTGCCATTTAATTCTCCTCGAGCTTTAGCTCTAGTTTTCTAATTCGCTTCCTGTAGGGAGCGATTACTTTTGATATATCTTCTGTCTTACGAGGGATACATGCCAGATTTTCCAGCCTGTTATCCCCCATATTTCCGTTCATGTTGTGGACAATCCACCCTTTAGGAATGGGTCCACGATTCTCAGTCCACACTGATCTACGAGCATTCACTAGCTCGTTGGTGCAGTAGCGTCAGCCTGTACTTCATACAGCCAGTTGCCTGAAGATCGCTCTCCGTAGGCGTACTCGTCGTAATGATAGAGAGCTGTGGCTCCACCGCCTAGTTCAGGCAGTCTCTTGGTCTCAATATATGGAGACCTGCCCTCGACTAATACCAGTGCCATTTGCGAGAAGACTCCGCCCTTTGCAAGGTTTGAAGTAATCGTGATGTTTCCATCCTCATACAGTCTTGCCCCGGCGATTGTTCCCCGATATCGGTTCTGGTATGCCTCGACAGCAACACCACCGGTCAAAGGAGCGCCTGTGGTCTGGTCAACGCCTGCTGCTATCAATTCGTCATCGATGTCCTTCAGGGAAAATCCGTGGTGGACAGCGTGAATTGGAGCATTGGCAGGAGCTGGCTCAGTTGTGTTTGAGGTAATCCTGTATGCTGCCGCAGCAATTTCACCAGAGTCCAGAGCGT
>Ga0208450_1001162_pt1 | contig 12810 bp, 8 predicted proteins | sample MalvireepMed_908_FD_184249 | JGI IMG/M metagenome (GOLD analysis project Ga0208450, IMG submission 184249) | Marine viral communities from the Global Malaspina Expedition - Malaspina viral metaG DeepMed_908 (SPAdes) (version 2) | ecosystem: Environmental > Aquatic > Marine > Oceanic | place... | reverse complement strand
CGTGATGGTCGGACCTCTGCCATTCTGCTTGTAGTCGAACTCGATGTTCGACGTGTTGCCGGCGGTTTCGACTTCCAACCCGCCTACATCATCGCCGCCAAAGAGGACGCGATATTGGTAAGTCTCGGCCGACGCGGCAGTTGAAAGCAACACGGCAACGGAAACGACAAGAAACTTCATGGCAGGCCCCCTGATTGAGGCGCCAACCTTAGGCGGGATTGGTAACTTTACAATCAGATTGGACGCAAATCTGGCTGCTGACACGCTCAAGAACCCTGGGGGCGCCTGGATGCACGGCGGGGTTGTCGGGACCGTTTTCAGCGCCCAACTGCGGAACCACGGTCGGTTTGCTGCATCTCTTTTGGCGATTGGAGTAGCGGCGCTGCTTCTATGCGTCTTACACTAAGTCTTCGTGAACGCAACGCATGCGATCGAACGTTTGCAAGCTCAGTCACTGCGTGAGCGTCTGCATCGGCGAGGTTGCTGCCTCTCCCCATCCTATGAGGGCGAATCCTCAAGTTTCGGTTGCAGCTTGCAACCTGCTTGCTAGGCATGGCGCTGAGAGGAGAGCGAGCGTGACCGAGCAGGATCCAGAGACCATTCCCGTTATTATCGGTGTTGGCCAGATCAACGATCGGCCCGAACAGCCGGGTGACGGCCTGGACCCCGTCGGGTTGATGGCCGAAGCGCTGCGGCGCGCGGATGCCGATGCGGGCGACGGCGTACTCGAGGACTGCGATTCGCTGGCGGTTGTCGCGCAGCTGGCGTGGCCGCAACTCAATCCAGTGGATGGCAAGGTCGCCGAGGCGCTCGGCATCGATCCGTCGCATTGCATGCAGACGGCCATGCCCAACGGCGACAGCCCGATCCTGCTACTCAACGAGGCTGCCAATCGCATAGGCCGGGGAGAATCCCGGATTTGCGCGGTTGCCGGGGGCGAGGCGCTGCGGACTGCGGGTCAGCTGGCTGCACTCAAGGCACGCGATGGCAGCGAGAAACCCAATGCGCTGCGCGACGCATCGCACCGCGTGCGCAAGGGCTATGCGCAAAGCTATGGGCTTACGGTCCCGACCGATGTCTACCCGCTGTACGAGAACGCCGGCCGCGCGGCCTATGGCCAGACGCTCGCACAGGGGCAGGCCGAAAGCGGGACCATCTGGGCGGGCATGAGTGAAGTCGCGGCTGCTGGCGAGGGTGCGTGGATTACCAAGCCGGTGAGCGCGGAGGACGTCATCACGCCATCCGATCGCAACCGCCCGATCGCCTTTCCCTATACCAAGCTGCAGGTGGCCAATTCCTCGGTCAATCAGGGCGCGGGCTTTCTCGTAACTTCGCTCGCGGAAGCACGGCGGCGCGGGATCCCGGACGAGGCGCTGGTCTTCATCGGCTATGGCGCAGCGGCGCATGAAAGCGACAATTTCCTCGACCGGGACCGCTACGATGCTTCACCCAGCCTCGCGACATCGATCGAACGCGCGATGCAGTTGAACGCGGTCGGCACCGAAGATCTGGCCCATGTCGAACTGTACAGCTGCTTTCCCTGTGTCCCGAAAATGGCTCGCCGGGTGCTTGATTGGCCCCTCGATCGGCCGACGACGGTGTTTGGCGGACTAACCTTCGGAGGCGGCCCGATCGGCAATTACATGAGCCATGCGGTCGTCGCCATGGTGCAGAAGCTGCGCGGGACCGGGGATAAGGGCCTGTTGTTCGCCAATGGCGGCTATGCAACGCACAATCATACCATCCTGCTTGCGGGGACGCCCACCGGCGCTGCCTTCCCGCACGACTTCGACTGTCAGGCCGAAGCCGACGCGCGCCGCGGCGCTGTCCCCACGCTCGACCGGACCTACAAGGGGCCGGCGACGATCGAGAGCTATACGGTCCATTATGGCCGCGACGGTTCGCCCAAATCGGGTGTGATCGTGGCACTCACCCCTTCGGGCAGCCGCACCCTTGCCGGCGTGGCAGGAGACGATGCGGCCATGATCGCGTTCCTGACGGACGGCATGCATGAACCGGTAGGCAGTGCCGGCAATGTGACCCGCGGCGACGGCGACCTGTCAATGTGGGTGCGCGGCTAGCCACCCGTTCAGAACAGCAGAGCGGATACCGTATTGCCTGCTTCCAAGCCGGCCTGGCTGGATGGGCAGCGGATCAGCCAGTCGGCGCGGGCCAGGCCGCCCTGCACTCCGCTGTCCTGGTTGCCCAGCACTTCGAGGCCTGCCTGACCCCAATGCGCCCTGGCGAAGGTCTCGCGGTCACCCGTCGCAGGCAGCGGCGTGGCCAGCGGCATGTCACGCCAGGCATGATACCCCTCCCCGCCCTGCAAGCGCTCGAGAATCGGAACGAGGAACAGCCGCGCTGTCACCATGGCCGAACTGGGATTGCCCGGGAGTCCGAGAACGAGCCGTGCGCCAGCCCGCCCGAGCCACACCGGCTTGCCCGGCTTGATCGCCAGCCTGTCGAAGACCAGCGCGAGCCCATGCGGGGCGAACATGGGTTTGGCGAAATCACGATCGCCGACCGATGCTCCGCCGATGACAATCACGATATCGGCACTCTCCAGCAATTCGCCCGCCTGTCGCTCGAGCGCGGGCAAATCGTCCTGTGCGCGGCACCGCGAAGTTACGCGGGCACCGGCATCTTGCGCCAGCGACGCGATTGCCAGCGAGGTCGAATCCGGAATCGCGTAGGGTGCCAATTGCGCGGATCCCGGTTCGGCCAATTCGTCCCCGGTGGCGATGATCGCAATCGCTGGCTGACGATGCACGGTGATCTCGGCGACATCGGCGGCCGCTGCCGCCACCAGCGTCTTCGCATCAAGGCGGGTGCCCCTGCGCAGCAGGACTGCGCCTTCCTCAAAATCGCTGCCACGCTGCCGCACGTGTTTCGCAGGGCCGAACCCCGCGGCGAACCGTACTGTGTCCGCATCGCGCTGCGCATACTCCTGCATGATCACGCAATCGGCACCGTCGGGAAGCGGTGCGCCCGTGAAGATGCGAACCGCCTCTCCCGCCGGCAGGACGCTGGCGAAAGGGGCGCCGGGCCGCGCTTCGCCCGCGACCTGGACGGGTTCACCCCCAGCGATATCGCTTTCGCGCACCACATAGCCATCCATCGCTGAAACGCTGTGCCGCGGAGACGGAATCGCCGCGCGAATATCCGCAGCCAGCACGCGCCCGGCGCCTGCGCTCAGAGGGACGGTTTCGATTTCCAGCGGCGCGACATGGGACGCGATCAGCGCCGACGCTTCACCGAATGTCTTCATGGCAGCTGTCATCGCGGGAGCTGCCAGGCGCCCGAAGCGCCGCCCTCCTTCTCGGTCACGCGGATTTCGCCGATGGTCATGCCCTTGTCGGCTGCCTTGAGCATATCGAACAGTGTAAGGCAGGCGACCGATACTGCAGTCAGCGCCTCCATTTCGACCCCGGTTCGCCCCTCGGTACGGACTACGGCTTCAACGATAAATCCGGGCAGGCTCAGGTCCATGGCGATCGCGACGTCGATCTTGCTGAGCGGCAAGGGATGGCACAGCGGGATCAGATCCGCCGTGCGCTTGGCAGCCATTACCCCGGCCAACTCAGCCGTTGCGATCACGCTGCCCTTGGGGGCCTTGCCTTCCTCTACCAAGGCCAGCGTTTCGGCAGAACACGACAAGCGACCCTGCGCCCGCGCGCGCCGCGCGGTGACCGGCTTGTCCCCGACATCGACCATTCGTGCACGACCGTCCTGATCGAGATGCGATAGCTTGGGCAAATGCGGATCCTTGTCGGGTGAAGAAGAGTACCGCCGCTCTATCGCGTGAGCGTATCCGGCGACAACCCATCTCGCTGGGGAGAATTACCGCGATACGGACCATAGGACCTATATCTCAAGCAAGCTTTACCTTTGGGAAGGTGGTGAGCCACTCTGGCGGGCTGGCTCCGGAGGTGGATGATGTGATGGCACGTGCGAGCGAGATGTCCCGAGCCCGAAGCCGCCCGTTCGGCGGTGCTATTTCTCGCGCGTCAGCGGAAGCGGCCGCGCGGACGGTGCCAGCGCTTCCTGCCGGTCGAGTTCCCAGTTTGCGAGGCTGCGCACTTTCGTGCTGTGCGGCCAATGGTACTGTGCCAGCAGGTCCCGCGTGCCCTCTTCGTCGAGCGGATAGCCGAGGTGATAGCCCTGCCCGAACTCGGCACCAAGCTCGCGCGCGGTTTCCCGGTCGCCCGAAGTAGCGATGAATTCGGCGACGCTTTCGAGCTTCATCGCGGCAATCATCTTCACCACCCCGCGCAGCATGTCGCGCCCCTGAGGATGGCGCGCCCGCTTGATCAGCGACCCGTCGATCTTGACCTTGTCGAAGCGAATTTCGCGCAGATAGACCAGCGAGGCGAAACCGGCGCCGAAATCGTCCAGCGCCACCCGACATCCGGCCTCGCGCAGCATGTCGACATTGCGCCTGGCGGTAGCGAAATCGACCAGCATGGCGGTCTCGGTGATTTCCAGTTGCAGGCGCTCGGCCGGGTAATTCTTCTGCTTTATCAGGGCGACGATTTCGCTCGCCGCGTCGCCGCCGCAAATATGCGCTGCGCTTAGATTGAACGACAGACGGCACGATGCCGGCCATTCGGCAGCGAAGTCCACTGCGCGCGAAAGCAATGCGAGAGTGATCGGCCGGATGCAGCCGATCCGCTCCGCGATCGGGATGAACTGCCCCGGAGATATATTGCCGAGCACCGGGTGCTCCCAGCGCGCCAGCGCTTCGAACGACGAGAGCTGTCCGGTCCGCAGGTTGAAGATCGGCTGGTAGGCCAGCGAAAGCTGATCCAGCGCGCCCTCTTCGAGTAGCGCGGTCTCGATCGCGTGGAGACGCTTGTTCTTGTCGCGTATCTCTGCGTCGAACAGCTTCGTCTCGATCATATCGTTGCGTTTGGCAAAATAAAGCGCTGCATCGGCATCGCGCAGCGCCTGGTCGACATCCGGGGCGTCCTCGCCAAGCAAGCGAGCGCCAGCGCACGCCCCGATGCTGACCTGCGCATTCGCCAGACGCATTGGTTTGCACAACTGCCTTAGCGCCTTGTCACACACATCGACCAATTGCCCCAGTTCGGCGAGGCAGGAAGATCCCGCGATGAATACGCCAAACTCGTCGCCGCCCAGACGGCCCACGACCGTTCCCTGGGGCAGAACGCGCTGAAGTCGAAGCGCGACCTGGCGCAAGACTATGTCGCCCGCATGGTGGCCGTACAGATCGTTGATCGGTTTGAACCGGTCGAGATCGATCACCGCCAACAGGCCGCACTGCCCACCGTCGAGCTTCGCCTCGATGTCGTGGATGAAGGCCAGCCGGCTGCGCAATCCGGTAAGATTGTCGGTTTCCGCCTGATATTGCGCGTTGCGCCGCGCATCGGCCAGCTCGGTATTGGTGCGCTCCATTCGCAGCAACGCCGCGTCCGCATCGTATTGGGCCTGGAACAGCCGCAACTGCGTCCGATGACTGGTTTCGGCAATATAGAAATTGACGGCCGTAAGGACGACCGTCGCGACCGAAGCCGGGATATTGGATGCAGCGAAAAGATAGAGAACCGCGGCGACGACCGGCGTGACGAAGCAGAAGAAAATCACCCTTGAGGCGAAAATGATCCCGGTGAGTGCGGCACCCTGCGTCAGTGCGGCTAGCAAACCCAGCGCAAGGATGGGTAACCAGCTCGGCGTGCCGCCGGCCATGCCGTCGAGATCGAAGGCAAGCGTAAGGTAGAACGCGGCCTGGGTGCAGGACAACAGCACCACCATAAAACCGGTCAGCCGGGCGGCGTTGCGATTGACGTCCTCGGTTTTCCCTTCGGGTACCGGAAGCATCCAGTGCCGGAAACGAAACGCGACGGCCAGCGCCAGAATGCACGCCACGATCCGGGTGACGAGGTGATCCCATGTTACCCAAGCCAGCCCGGCGTAAGGAGCAAGTATGGTAAGGTAGTAATAGTGAATTGTTTCGCGGACCGACTTGACGCGTTCGCGGCTGAACCTGTCAGCAATCTCGTCGTCGGATTCGAATCCGATCAACCTGTCGATGTGCTGCAACAATTTCACCCGATCCTCGATCATTCGGTCGCAGTGCCATGCACAGCCCAAATGATGGTTAAGTGATAGTCAGGGAAACTACTGTGCCACGTGACCTTCGATGTCATTCCCCGGTTCCCGAGCCTTTCCGAGTTTCGAACTCGCTCTACCATTGACCCATGTCCTTGGTGCTTTTCGCGGCTCGGCGAATAGGAAAAGGGGCCCCGCCGCTCACGCGGCAGGGCCCCTCTCTTATCGGTTGCAGCGATGGCGCAGCGTTTCCGCGATCAGCCGACGCTTTCCATATGGAGCACCTTGCCGACCCATTCCGGCGATTCCGCCGCATCAGCAAGCAATTTGGCGACATCCCCCCGGGCAGCCTCGCCCTCGGGGTCGACATTCTCACCCAGGCGGACCTCGCCGGTCCCGCTTTCATCGGTCAGCGCGACCGGCCGCAAGATCGCATATTCGAGATCGGTCGCCTTGAGGTGTTCGTCCGCTTCGTGCTTCGCCTGCAAGTAATGGCCCAGCTCGTGGTCGGGATCAGGGTCGCCCGCGCCGATGCTGCTAAGCATGACGAACCGGCGCACGCCGTTTGCCACCGACAGGTCGATCAGATTCTTCGCCCCGTCGCGGTCGACCTTGTCGGTCATTTCGGCCGAAGTGTCGCCGCCCGAACCGGCGGCAAACACGACGACGTCGCAGCCTTCGGTGACGTCGTCGGACAGGTCGGTGAGATCCGCCTGGCGCTGGGCGACACCCTCGGGCAGGCCCGAGGTGTCCGAGCTTTCGCGGACCATTGCGACGGGGTTGAGCCCGCGCTCGTGCAGTTCGCGGACGAGGCGCTGGCCGGTGTTACCGGTTGAGCCGGCTACAAGTACTTGCATAATAATTCTCCGAATTTCTTTTTGGGCGTGCGGGCGATTCACTGCTCAGGAAGGCAGGAAGATCGCCTTCGCATTGACGAATTCCTTCATGCCGAAGCCGCCGTGTTCGCGGCCGTAACCGGAATCCTTCACGCCGCCGAAAGGCATGTTCGGGTCGGCCGCGCCGAACGAGTTGATCCGGACCATGCCGGTGTCGAAATGGTCGCGGGCCAGGCGGACCGCCTTGTCTTCGTCCTTGGTAAAGATGCCTCCGCCGAGGCCGTAACGGCTGTCATTGGCAATCCGCATCGCATCTTCGTCGTCCTTGGCGCGGATGACCGTTGCGACCGGGCCGAAAAGTTCATCGTCATACGCGGGCATGCCGGGCTTGCAGTCGGCGAGTACGGTGGCGGGATAATAGCAACCGGCATCGTCTGCGGGATCTCCGCCGCAAAGCAGCGTGGCGCCCTGGTCGATGCTTTTGGAAACCTGCTCGACGATCGTGTCGAACTGTTCCTTGCTGGAAAGCGGCCCGAGCTGCGTGTCGTCCTTGGTCGGATCGCCCATGGTCACGCCCTTCATCCGTTCGACGAAGGCGGAAACGAATTCGTCATAGACCGCGTCGGTCACGATGAAGCGCTTGGCCGAGACGCAGGTTTCGCCATTGTTGTACAGTCGGCCCATGACGCAGGTCTTGACCGCGGTTTCGATATCGGCGTCTTCGAGCACGAGATAGGCGTCGTTCGAGCCGAGCTCGAGCACCGTTTTCTTGAGGTTCTTCGATGCCAGTTCGCCGATATGGCTGCCGGCGCCGTCGCTGCCGGTCATGGTCACCGCGCGGATGAGCTTGTGTTCGATCACCTTGTCCGACAGGTCATGACCGACGATGATGACATCGAACAAGCCCTTGGGCAGGCCGGCTTCCTCGCAAAGATCCCGTAGCAGCAGCCCACTACCGGTACAGATCGAGGCATGCTTGAGGATTACCGAATTGCCCGCGATCAGATTGGCGGCAAGCACACGGACCGGCTGGTAGAGCGGGAAATTCCACGGCTGCACGCTGTAGATCACGCCGATCGGCGAGAAGGTCACGATACCGCGCTTCTTGCCGCCGCTATGCGTCCGTTCCTGGTCGGCCAACTCTTCCGGACCCTTGTCGGCAGCATATTCGAACAAGCGCGCGCAAAGCTCGACTTCAGTCTTTCCGTCGCGCAGCAGCTTGCCCATCTCGCGCGTCATCAGTTCAGAGAAACGCTCCGAATTGTCGCGCAGCACTCCGGCGATCTTGCGGAGATAGGGCGCGCGCTCTTCATGCGACTTGCTTCGCCAGTCGAGGAACGCTTCATGCGCGCTGTCGATCTTGGCGAACACCTCCTGTTCGCTCATCACCTCGTAGGTTTCGAGCACTTCGCCGGTGGCCGGGTTGCGGGTCTGTATCTGGGACATGGGGGGCCTTCTCGCTTGCATGGCGCCAACGCGCCCGGCGGATCCGGACGGCTGGCGCTGCTGATTGCATGTTCACCAGACTAACGGGACCCCCGCCCCGCCGTTCCTGTGTGACACGAGGAATGCCGCTCAGCGCGCCAGAGCGTGTGGGAAGCAGGACGGTGGCCGCAGGCGCGGCGTACGGTCAGGCGGTCTGCCGGCCGACAAGCTCGGGCGGAAGCACCACGCTCGCGGTGTTCTCGCCCCCCATCCGCCGCAGCAGGAGGTCGGCGAGGCGCGCGGCGCCCGCAGCGATATCCTGCCGGATGGTGGTCAGCGCCGGCCGGGTCTGCGAGGCAATGGGCAGATCGTCGAACCCGACGAGCTTCATCCCCCCGGGCACATCGATCCCGCGCTTCTGCAATTCGGTCATACAGGCAATCGCGAGCATGTCCGAGGCGGCGAAGATTCCATCGATACCCGCCATGTCGCTCGCCAGGTGTGCTGCAATCTCGTCGGCGGCGTGTTCGGGGCTGAGATGGGTCGGCAGCGCACGGATCGGGACGCCCTTGTCATCGGCAACAGACTTCGCCCCCGCGTAACGGGCGGCAAATTCGATAGGGTCGGTTGATCCCAGAAAGCCGATCGTGCTCGCCCCCGCGGCGATCAGGCGTTCGGCGGCCAGCCGCCCGCCGGCAAAATTGTCGGTCCCGACCGCGCAATGGCGCTGGCCTTCCTGATGGTTGCCCCACACCACCATGGGCAGGAAGCGCGCCGCGGCAGCTTCTATCCGCTCGAACTGGTCCGACTGGCCGATCACGATAACCCCGTCGACCATGCCCGATCCGACGAAGCGATCGAGCCAGTCCCCGTCGCGATCGGGGATGACCCGGCGCAGCATGAGGTCATAGCCGCGTTCGGTCAGCTCGTCCGCCAGATAGCCGAGCAGCGTCATGAAGAACGCGTCCGAAATATGCTGCCGGCGATCATGTCCGAGCGGGATGGCGACGCCGATGACGCCGGTCTTCTGCCGCCGCAACCGGCTCGCCATCTGGTTGAGGCGAAAGCCATGTTCGCGCGCCAGCGCCTCGATCCGCTCGCGGGTCTTGGCGTTGACCAGGCTCTTGCCCGCAAGCGCGCGCGACACCGTACCGGGCGATACACCGGCAATCCTGGCGAGATCGGTGATCGTGCGCGCGCGCTCGGGCGGCGGCGCGAGCTCCTGCGCGGTTTCGTGCGTGGGTTCGGACATCGGGTTCTAGTTCGCCTCCGGCCGCAGGCTTTTGGGCACCGGGCGGCCCGCGTCAACGAACATTGTCGCGACCGCACCGACCAGCATCAGCACTCCGCCAAGCAGCAGCACATTGCGCGGATCGCTGCCGAGCAGCGGTTCGTAGAACAGCGGCATGGTCAGCGTCTGGATAAGCATCGGAATCACGATGAACATGTTGAAAATACCCATGTAAATGCCGTTGCGTTCGGGGGGGATGACATCGGCCAGCATGACGTAGGTGTTGCCCATCATGCCTGCCCAGCCGATGCCGATACCCAGCATCAGCACGAACAGCGCGGCGGGTGTCTCGACCCCGGGGATGAGCAGCATCGCTGCGCCCGACGCGGTCAGGCAGATGGCATGCACCAGCCGCGCGCCCAGTTTGCGCACGATCGGGATCAGCAGGAGCGCGCCGAGGAAGGCGATGAAATTGTAGAGCGCCCCGGCCTGCTGCGTCGTCAGCGTCGCGTCCCTGAACGCCGCGCTGGAGGGATCGGAGGTATCGTAAATCGAACGGCCGACCGCGAAAGTGATGTACTGCCAATAGGCGAACATCGCATACCACTGGCACAGCATCGCCAGTGACAGCTGCCGCATCGCCCTGGGCATGTCCTTGATCGCGCTGCCGATTTCGCCAAGCGTCGCCTTGACGGTCATGGGCTTGCCGACAAGGTCCGCCTTTTCCTGCGCCGTCATCGGCAATTCGGGTACCCGCCAGACTGACCAGACAATAGTGCTTATCGAGAGGATCGCGCCGATGATGAAGGCAATCTTCACAATGACGGGAATGCCATTCGCATCGAGCACGTCCTTGGCAACGAAAGCGGTCAGCAGCGTCGGCGCAAGATAGGACAGGGTCTGCGCCAGGCCGGTAAACGCGCTCTGGGTCAGGAAGCCGGTGGCGCGCTGATCGGGCACCAGCCGGTCGGCGACATAGGCGCGGTAGGGTTCCATCGTGATGTTGTTGCCGGCGTCGAGGATCCACAGCAGGCTGGCGGCCATCCACAGCGCGCTGGAATAGGGCATCAGGAACAGGCTTATCGAACAGATGATTGCGCCGATCAGGAAATAGGGCGTGCGCCGGCCCCAGCGCGATTGGGTGCGGTCGCTCATTGCCCCGATGATCGGTTGCACCAGCAGGCCGGTCATCGGTCCGGCGAGCCACAGCAGCGGCATCGTCGCCTCGTCCGCACCGAGGAAGCCGTAGATCGGCCCCATGTTCGCCTGCTGCAGACCGAAACTGAACTGCAAGCCGAAGAAGCCGACGTTCATCTCGATGATTCGTAGCAGCGAAAGCCGCGGTTTTCCTGTGACTTGCATATCCGGTACTCTCTCCCAGCCCCACCTGTAGCAGCGACGTCGAGCAAGTTGGTGTCACAAACAACGCCCGATTGCAAACGTTTGCATTTTAGTATTGCAAACGTTTGCACCAGCGGTATGTCTAAGGGGCGAATCGAAAGAATTCCATCTGGGAGAGCAATGATGAAACTTCGCAACGTGCTTGCTGCCGGGGTCGCGCTGTCGGCGATATCCGCCCCCGCCTTCGCTCAGGAAGGCGCACCCGCTGCCGATGGCGACCCCGTCCTCGGCGACAATGTCATCATCGTCACCGCGGTCGCACAGGGCCAGAACCGTCTGGAAAGCTCGGTCTCGGTCAGCGCGCTCGACGCGGAATCGATCGCCGATCTCAACCCCAGCTCTTCCGCCGATCTCATCCGCCAGATCCCCGGCATCCGTTCGGAAGCCTCGGGCGGCGAAGGCAATGCCAACATCGCGGTTCGCGGCATTCCGGTCTCGACCGGCGGCGCGCGCTATATCCAGCTGCAGGAAGACGGGCTCCCGGTCCTCGAATTCGGCGATATCGTGTTCGGCAATGCCGACAATTTCGTGCGCGCCGATCGCAATGTCGGCCGTGTCGAGGCGGTCCGCGGCGGCTCGGCCTCGACCTTTGCCTCGAACTCGCCGGGCGGGGTGATCAACTTTATCTCGAAGACCGGGCTCGAAGAAGGCGGCGCGGTTGCCGGCACGATCGGCATCGATCACGAAACCTACCGGCTCGACTTCGATTACGGCGGCGCGCTCGACGCAACCAGCTATTTCCATGTCGGCGGTTTCTACCGCACCGGCGAAGGCGTTCGCGACACCGGTTTCAACGGCAAGGAAGGCGGCCAGATCAAGGCCAACCTCACCACCGAATTCGACAGCGGCTACATCCGCGTACACGGCAAGTACCTCGACGACAGCACGCCGACGATCCTGCCGCAGCCGGTGGCCGTGACCGGGACCGACAGCGATCCGGATTATACCGCGATCGCCAATTTCGACCCGCGCACCGCGTCGCTCTACAGCCGGTACATCTCGGCGGCGCGGACGCTCGATGGCGACAACAACCCGACGACTTACGACATCCACGACGGCCTGTCGGTCAAGAGCGCCGCATTCGGCGTCGAGGCGGAAGTCGAGTTCGCCCCCGGCTGGACGCTGACCAACCGCTTCCGCTACGCCGACAACAGCGGCAGCTTCGTTTCGCCCTTCCCCGCCAGCGTGGGCGATGCGCAGACGATTGCCGACGGGATCGGCGGCGCCGGTTCGAGCATCGTTCTGGCCAGCGGCCCCGATGCGGGCCAGGCAGTCGCTAACCCGGCGACCCTGGGCGGCAACGGCCTGCTGACCAATGTCGTATTGTTCAACGTCCGCCTGAACGATCTCGACTACCTGGTTAACGATCTGCGGGTCGCCAAGGATTTCGATGTCGGCAGCGGCAGCGCGACCTTCACCGCGGGCTTCTATGGCAGCCGCCAGGACATCGACACCGACTGGCTGTGGACGTCCTATGTCCAGACGGTCGAAGGTGACGGCAATTCGGTGCTCGTCGATATCGTCGATGCCGGCGGCAACGTCGTCACCGATACGGGCGTCGCCGGTTACAGCGCCAGCTTCTTCGGCAATTGCTGCCGCCGCAATTACGATGTGCGCTACGACACCTATGCGCCCTTCGCCTCGCTGGCCTTCGATTTCGATCGTGTGACCTTCGACGCCAGCATCCGCTACGATTTCGGGAGCGCCAAGGGCACGATCACCGGCTCGGATACGGGTTTCGGTGCTGGCGTGACCGCATTCGACTTCGACAATGACGGGGTTATCAGCCCCGCCGAAGCGCAGACCGGCGTGCTCCCGCTCGGCAACGCCCGCCCGGTTGATTACGAT
>Ga0208450_1001153_pt1 | contig 12886 bp, 14 predicted proteins | sample MalvireepMed_908_FD_184249 | JGI IMG/M metagenome (GOLD analysis project Ga0208450, IMG submission 184249) | Marine viral communities from the Global Malaspina Expedition - Malaspina viral metaG DeepMed_908 (SPAdes) (version 2) | ecosystem: Environmental > Aquatic > Marine > Oceanic | place... | reverse complement strand
ACATCTAATTCATTGGTTGTTAAAAATTTTAATTTTGTTTTATAAAATCCGGAAACCGTACGAGCATCAGCACGTCTTGTTTTAATTGCTTCTAAAAAAGGTTCAATCTCTCCGGTGTTTAAAAAATTCTCGAATTGAATAGATTGAGTTGATATAATGCCTCGCTCATTAGCGATGCTAATAGGATCTTTATTTAACCCATCTTCCAACTTGGCTAAAAAGGCTTTCATATTAGTAACTTTGGTATAAGTCTCATTGTCAGTCCCTTTGCCGGTCATTTGACCTTTATTAATAATTCTTTCGCCGGCAGCAATAGCCGCTTTAATTTCCCCCATATCCATTGTGTTGAGCCTTGAATAAAGAGAAATATTATCTGCAATAGTTTTTAAATTGGCAATGGATTTTTTATCTTTTGTTTGAATGGCTATGTTTGTTGCTTGCGTTACTTCTTCTTCCGTAGGAAAAATAGCTTCTTTAGATTTTTCCAACATCACGCTAATACTAGCGCGATTTTCAAATTGTAAAGATGTATTTGATGTTTCAAAATGCGTCATCAGTTTTTGCACATCTCCAACCTCTAACCGTTTATCTTTTTTAGCCGCAGCTAACGCTGCATCTTGATCTCCAACACGCGCATTTTTATAACCATAGAAAGCTATATCCCGATGAGTATTTTTTATAACGGCATCTAATTTGTTTCCAAATATCTCTTTAGCTTTTGTAGATTCTAAAAAATACTTCAACTCATTTGCTGCTGCTTCACTTTCTAATTCTTTTCCATAAAGGATTTGTTTTTTCCAGACTTCAATTTTATCAAGATTTAAACTTCTGGTATGTGAAATAAAATTGGCTGTTGTTTGTGCTTTAATAGCATTGGCATCCGTAATATTTTGCTTGGTCATCCAGCTTTTAAATTTTCTTTGAGCCATCTTGCCGGATAAAGATCCATTGACAGTATCAAAAACAGCTTGCCAATTATCATTATAAAGTTTAAGCGCTTTATCGGGATCGTTCATTTGATTAGCCTCAACTTTAATTTGACCTAATCCAGAAAAGTTATCATTCCCGTTCATTACTTCTTTAGATTTTTCCAAAACTTCATTATCAGTTTTTCTGTCTAAATATTTGTAGTAAAGTTTTTCTCCCGATTTAACCATTCCCTTAAAGGATTTACCAATGGATGCTGCTTCCTCCATACTAACGAATGCTTTACTTTCTACATTGGAACTTACCGTAGTTGGTTCGAGTTGTGATTTATATAATTTGATTGCCATATTTTTTCTATCCAAACATTACTGCTGTTTCTAATAAACTTTGACCCGCTTCAAAGTAAGATCTTTTCTTCGCAACCCTACCTCTCCATCTTTGCATATCCGCTTCTGCCTGCATCATAATCGCTTCGTTGTGTTTTTGATCCCTGGCATTTTCAGCGTTGTAAGTCATAACATCCCTGTCGGTTTGTAATTCCAGTTCTTGTGAATAAAGAATTTCATCGGGAGTTCCTTCAAGGGTAACGCCGCTCTTTAAATAATAAACTTCCGTTCTGCCTTGGATTTGGTCAACAGTTTTGTCAAATTTGGGTAAGTTATAAGTATTATGAACAGACATAATCTGTTCAGCTTCTTGTTTTTTAATAAGGAGATTTCGCTCAATAATAGACGCATTATAGTTTGCTGCTGCCATTGCAGCATTGCCGGCAAATATATCTCCAAAAAAACTCATTTAAAAAATCCTCGCGTATCTATAATAATCTGATCCATCGGGTCCATAATGTTTCATTAATCCTTCGGGTTTAAAATCCATCCATTTTGCGAAACGAATGGCTATCTCACAATCAGCTTTAACAGAAGTTTGTAATCTTTTAAATGAATTATTTTTACACATCATCTCGGTGCGATGTTTAATTACCCGTGCGAACGTGATCGGATATTTTTTCATCTCCGCTGTGCCAAGTACCCACCCCTCGGCAACGCCATCCCAGAGAGGAAAGACCCCTCCTGCCGCAATCGGTATATTGTTGACAATACCCGTGAACGACATTCCAATTCTTTTTAAGAAATAAGCATATTTTTTATGCTCTGGTCTTAATTCTAAAAATCTACTGTTTAAGGGTTGACTTAAAATATATTCAGCGTGTTTATTTTCAAAAGGTACAATTTTAACCGACACTTTCTGTCTCCAATCTAGGATAAATTCCTAGTATAGTCATCGGTAAGGCTTGGGGTTGTTGAACATAAACCAACCCTTCGGTTCCATAATCAGAATCAAATTCAATAAATTTATCTCCGGTAAATAAAGGGATAGGTAAATTCATACTTGCTGAACTGTCTCTAAAATCAATCGCGGTTAAATCATCAATGCCGGGTCCAACGCTTGCTCCGACCGTATCGTGAAAACGAACTGATAAATCATAGACACGCTTGGTTTTGGTTTGAGTTGTTTCAGTATAGCCTTCATCCAGTCTCATTGTTTGTAGATCTGATGAATACAATAATCCAACTCTTGCCTCCTCGGATGCAGTAGCAATGGTAATAGCTCCGCTTGCAATCGTCTTATCAACTTGTGCAGCTCCATCTCCAACGACAGCAACCGTTTCGCCTTCCAGATGATCGAGACCCGTTATGCTGGTTGTTGCGTCTCCATCATAGCTTAATCCAGAATCTACATAATGAAAGGAAGTCAAGTCTCTACTGAAATCAAAGGGAGTAAAATATTCAACGTATCGTCTAACTGCTCCATTAATCCATCGTTTAACAATAACCCAGACTTGATCTTCGTCTGCATCGCCATTAATCACAGCTACACTTTCGACTATTGCGTGTTCTAAAATATTATCCGTTTGTTCTGAAGTATGAGCCGCAGTTAAATTAACGGGAGTTAGTAGATCTTCCTTGGCATAAAGTTGAAATTGGTTGTCATCCACTTTACCCACATTGTATTTTGTATTTTCTGATAATCCGGTAATAGATGTTCCGGTATTATCATAATAAACTTTATCTCCCGTTTTAAATCCGTGTGCCGAAGAATAAATTATATCGGTTTGAATATTAATTCCTTGATAGATATATTGAGTCGTGTCGGAACTAGGAGCGGAAGTAAAACTAATAGCTGTTCCCGCTGTGGCATTGGAAGAAGTCGTTGCAAGTTTGATGGTATTGCTATCCGATGCAATCGTATAGTAAAGATTTGAATTATTCAGTCCACCAATTAAATTGGAACCCGCATAATAATAAACGGGATCTCCCGTGGATAACCCGTGAGAAGAAAGCGTAATCGTATTATTCGTGGTATTGACAATGGTAGTATTGGAAGTAAAGCTGATTTGTTGCTGTATAATATTTTTTGTAGTATCAGACTTTCCTCCAAAAATATGTCGATGCCAGGCTACAACATTCTGCAATCGATTGTACGTCATACCGGCTAGCACTCCATCGGTTCTGACGCACCAGACTACTGAATACGGCTCCTGTTGGTAATCCATTTGAGTAATACCAGAGTCCGATATATGTTCCGATAAAATGGTCATATCTGGAGCTTGATAACCATCCGTGTCGAAATTATATGCTAGCTCTCTTATTTTTCTCTTCGCTCTCTGAAGAAAAATGGTGGCATTACCAATCGACAGCGCATCGACTCCTGCACTTCCATAACTAGATTGTTTTCTAATATTAATATTGGTTGGAGTAATAGCGTCTTGTGATGAACCCGAAGATACCGCATATTCTCCCCCTGTCGTCATTACAAGTAAAGTTCGTGTTGCCTTTAAAGATTTAATGACATTAACCTGGTTTGAAGCAATGGTATAAACCATAGCATCCGCAGCATTCGTTCCGGATGTCATATTTTCATAATCCCCAGACTTTGAAAAAAATAAAGTTTGAGGTTGATCGGATGTTGCTGCAAAAACTAATCGCTGTTCAAAAAAGGAAACGCTCGAAGGGTGTCCCGTGGTGTCTGAAAAGGAACCTAATGAAAACGCAGCTGTTGCATCTGTATTCGTGAATGCTTTTGTAATAGTACAAACAACTACTGTCGTATTGGTACGAGATGTAATTTTTGCTTCGCCACTATTAAATTTTAAAATTCTTCCAACGTCTGTTGTCGCCCAGCCAACACCACCATTAATTCCTGTTATGGCAGATGCTGTAATATTAACGCCAGTTCCAGTTCCAGAAGAGGCTGGGGTTAAAGTAGTAGCAGTTGTGTTAGCATCCATATAGGGACCGGTTTCTGCAAAATCGACTTCGGATATTGTCCAACTGGTATGACCAGTTCTTTCTAACTTTGAAACTTCGTGGGAATTGTGGCAGACATACATTGTGTCTGCGGATTGAGCAAATTTTAAGTCAAAAAGTTGCGCCGTGGTATAGCTGGTTGTGATCTGATAAATTTTATTTGCGGTTCCGGCTGATGAATAAGAGGTATAACCGGATGAATCAATGTCGTTTCCATCGACATCTTGCAGTTCAAAAGTATTGGTTGTTTTATCTGCAACTTTGAAAGTTTTATTATTAACCTGTGTCATACCAACAACGCTGGTAATAATAACAAAGTCTCCATTGGAATAGCCGTGAGAAGAAGAAGTTACAACGGCAGGATTGGCTTGGGTAATACCGGTTATGGTTTTATCGCCTTCTGTGATTTGACCATTATCTTTAAAAAATCTTATATATAAATTGCCAAATTCCAGAATATAAGTTTGGGTTGTTGAAAATTCAAAAGGAACGAGTCTTGTTTTTAAAGAACTTGTTTTAACTTCCGCAACGTGATACGTGCCTGGTCGTCTAGTTACGGGTCCGTGTGGCATAACCACAAAGTTTTCGCACCTAGTCATCCCATTAAAATATTTTGCGTAGTCTGTTCTGCCTTCCATACGTGGAGACAGCTCCCCAGCCGTAAAGCTAGGGACTGATAAAAGTTGTTTTCCCATATTTATTAAATTCTACTTTTGATAAAATCTTCCGTTACAATTTGATCTGTTGGAGCCACCGTTGGATCGGTATTATAACCTTCTCCAGCGTCAGTATGTCTTGCTTCGGATATTTTTGATAAGTATTTTTCGTGAAAAAGTTTAGCCATTTGAGGATTAGCAGTTATGGAATAAACCATATCCGCGGCTAACGCAGCTGAAATTGTTTCTCTTAATAAAACATCCATTTCGTTAGGATCGGTTACTTGTGAAATATAAATAAGTTTAACCGCCGATGAACTGATTAAAACTTTTCTTCCTTCAATTTTGTGATTGCTGTCGTAGGAATCGATACCCAAAACCCGCAGACAGTCGGCAGGTAAAGTAAATTGATAAGTAAATCCCCAATCGGGAGTAGCAGTATCAGCTGCTAAAGTTTGACGTTTAACTAAACAATTCCAGGGATGTGATCTGAATACTGCATCTCTTACAGTTGTATATCGTTCATTGCAAAGTCTGGCATTTTTTGAATTATCTGTTAGCGCGGTTATTGAACTTGCTCCTAATTGATTTAATGCCGAATTACAAATTTGAACGACTGATGCCATTTTATTCCTTTAAAATTTTTAAGTTATAGGCGGATTGCTCCGCCTATAATTATTTTTTACTAGTTTACTGTGTACAGAATGTTAAACGACATCGTACCAGCAGTTCCACCTTCTGCGTGCATAGTAGCCGCAATATAGTAGAAACCTCCTGGATCCGTGCTGTCGCCAGCAGACGCATACAGTTGTGTTCCAGCAGTATCGATGGCAGCAACTTCAAAACGAACATCCGTCATCCCGGCAGCATCAGCTACCGCGGTTGCGTAATAATCTTCGTCTTTGACTGCGCCAGCGGATGTATAAATTCCAACATTGAAAGTACACGAACCCCCGAATGTGTCTGATCCAATATATATATTTGAGATCGTAGCATTACTTGGAATTGGTGCTAACATAACAATATCGTTATCGTTACTATCGCCTGCTGCAAGTTCTATTGTACCTTGTGCCACACGAACTACTCCGTGTAAAAGCGCAGAGTTGTTAAGAACTTGAGGTGTAGCTTCAAAATTTGCTACTAGATCTGAGTTTTTTGTTCCCATATTATTTTATCTCCTATTCCTATTACTCGTTACAAGGTATTTGTACAACTTTTTCTTCTTCCATTCTCGTAGCTCCCAAATCCATAGAATAGTACACTTGTGTACTGTATGATTTGTCGGCACGTTCTGAAATTTTTGCTGACACATCTTTACCGATTGCTAGTTTAATTGCATCTTCTGTAAATGCAAAAACTAATCTATCAGTTGTATATGTAGCATCAAGATTAAGTCGTGTTGACATTATAAATTCAAACCCAAGAAAACTATTTACAGTTCCTGTCGCTAATGCTTTCACAACAGCATAATCACTTGAAGTCACTTCCGTGATTGCAAGTAAGTCTTGTATTTGTTTTGGACCACAGACTAAATATCTTTTTAGGCTGGGATCTACATCATTGTTATCCAAGATGTATTTAGCACTTCGAAGTTTTGCAACACTCAAACCGTCTGATTGGTCCGATGTCGCAGTCTTTTGTGTGCTTGGTAGAGCAGTTGAAGTTCCACCAGCTACGCCTGTGTCAGCTGAAGCATTCATAGCCGTGATGATAACATCATCAATCGATCTATTCATTGCAGCAGCAGCCGCTTTTGCGTATGTGCTAGTTGGATCAATTAGCATACGAACTTTATCCGGATCGTCTACTAAATCTCCCCACTCATAAGTTGCCAAAGATACTCTACGTCTTGAATGTGGAGTGTCTATTTGAGGTGTATCGCCGTGTCTACTCGTTCTTAATTGAGCAGCTGTAACTCCGACTTGATCGAAGAAAGCGTTTTTACCTCTAACAGATTCTACATCTACAGCGCTTCGTAACTTCGAGCCTGTTTGTTGTGCCAGTAACGACACGTTTGCCGAATACTGTTCAACAAAACTAGTAGTAATTTGACTTGACATAATCAAATCTCCTTATGTTAGTTGTTAAACGAATTTTCGGTTGATTATCCCTAAAGGATCTTCCTGGGTTTTACATCCCTTGGATGTTAGTCTTTCCTAATGTCAACTAGGGTCTTACGATTATCCTAGTTATATTTGCTATACTTGATTTTTCTTATCTCGTAAAGCAAAATCTTTAAACAACCTCTTCATTATTCTTTTTTTTAATTAAGGTTTGCACTTCCTGTACGGCAGCATCGTGATTCGGATGGTGTTTATCCCAATACGCCGAACCGGGTTGCTGTAATTCACGAATTTGTTTATCAAGCTGTGCAGGAGTTAGATAAGCGGGACCCGATGCTTGAACAATATTATCTTCTCCCATTTTATCCGCCAATGCAGCAAAAGCTCTAATCATAAGGGGATGGTCTCCTAACATAGTTCCATCCGCCATTGGTGCTGATAATAATTGTTTATCAACAACTGATTTTGCAAGATGTCCAGCTTTTGATAGTTTACTATCATACGCCTGTCCCCATTCCTGTTTTAATTCCTTGGTTCCACTTTCTCTTAAAGCTAAGGCTTTTGTATCTGCATCCTTCACACCTTGCGATACCATTTCATTATAAAATTTAACCATACCATTTGCTTGATTAGGAAGTAATCCTAGCTTATGCGCCTGGTCTGAAAAATTATTTAATGATGCTTTATCGACATTAGCATTTTCCGGAATATCATATTTATATTCTCCCGGAGTTTTGGGTCTGCCTAGTTTTTCATAAACCGCAGACCAATCATCATCGGTTGCATATTTGTTGGGAACTGGGATCTTATCTGCACCTACTAATTTTTGTGCGTGGATATAGCTTTTTGCTAATGATCCAACATCTTTAATACTTTCTAAAGATTTGTCAGCTCTTATATCTTCTGGAATATTTTGTTTCCAGTCGACATTTACTTCTGGAGTCTCTGTTTTAGGGTCTCCAGACAACACCGAATTTTGTTGCTCTGGTTGAGCTACAGGTGTTGCTACCTCTTGATTTTCACTACTCATTTTTCCTCCAATCGTTTAGTGAGCATATTTTTAATAAACAAGACCACGGATCTTGCTCCTTCTAGGTATGCAGACTCGTGGCTATCGCCTTTAATATGCGTAGTCGTATGATAGCTGCATCTCTTTTCCAAATCCTCCAATACTTTTTTACCATTATCGGAATTGAAAACTTGTTTGTAAGCAATGTTTAATTGCTTTAAATCGTTTTTATCCACCCTGGACCGCCTTTAAAGCAGGAGCAATTTTTCCTGCGGATTCGGCGATTTGTTGAGCTTGTTGAAGTTGTTGTTGTTCCATTTGCTGTTGTTGTTTCTGTTGTTGAATAACTTGAACTTCGGCTTTGGATCTCATAATTTTAGCTGGCAAGCCAAGCACATCCTTAACGTGATCGACTAATCCATCAATATCAATGTAATCAAATACCGGAGCGACATTCTGCATTGAACCAAATATTTCTATTCCTCTCATAATAGACGAAAGCTCCTGGGTCTTTTGCGCTTTGGCTAACGGAGAGACATATTCAATTTCTATAAGTTCGTCTCCAAGCATTTCCGGTCTTGGTAAAAATTTTGCATTTTTATCCAGTAAATTAAAACATCTGGTTATCAATGGTTGTAATAATTCTGATTGCAGCCTTCCTAGTACGGGACCCAGTAATCTCATCTTCTCCTCGGTTCTCTGCATAACTTCCGTTGCTGTCATCTGTACGCCTTGAACCGTCATCAACTGGTCGACAAAAAAGTTTTCTCGAATAGCTTTTCTTCTTTGCTCTTCCATTTGAATCCCAAGCGGATTGTTGGCTCCAATATTTAATGGCTCGATTCTTTCCCTGGTTCCTGCTCGATAGAAATTTAATCCTCCAGGAGTTGTTCTAACCGGTAACATAAATCCATCATCCGGGACCATCAAAGGTGGATCAATTTGTTTTTGCGCCGCTCTAATAGTTGTCTTGGACATCGTATTTAACATCTTGGTATCTGGCAGCGCGTTCATTGCTGGAGATCTTCCATAAATTTCATTGGATGAAGATTTTAAATATCTAGGAACTACGTATGGAAATTCTTTAAATCCACCTTCTCTTAAAAGCGCTCCTGTTTCTGGATGAACGTGGCAGGAAATATAATCCATATTCTGCTTATTGTCATATCCCATCGGAGTATTGCTTTTAAAAATAGAATGAAGAATAGCCGTATCTTCGTAAGGATTCTTATCAATAAGCGTTTGTAAGGCTTTAGGTAATTGCGCCTCCGGGTACATCGAAGAAATATTTTTATTCTTTAAATGAAATCTACGCGTTAAGCTGTCGACAAAACCTTTTTCATTTTCAGTAATAAATATTTCTGAAATATGAATTGTTTTAAATCTTAAATCATCCTGGACATCATCGGAAATAAACATTGCTGATGTACCGAACGCCAATAGTTCGTGGTAAAGTTCAAAAACTTCCTGCTGAAAATTAGAACGCTGAAAGACCTGCTGCATAATTTTTGCACAGCTCTCCAACCATTCTACTGCCTGGTCATCCGCGTTGGTTGCTTCGTTTCTATATTTTAATATGAACCAAGGAGAAATCGTATTGGTCAACATTCCATTCAAGGATGCCGCTAATAATTCCAGAGCGTGCGTTGCCGTACCATCATACATCTGTTCGTGGCGCTTATTGCCTTTAGTATGTTTGATCGTTATGTTTGATTTTCTTGGTAAAAAATAATCAGCTATATCCTGCCAATGTTCTTCCCAAGTTGATCGTTGAGCTTTTAAACTTTCATATCGCTCAATGACCATTTTTGCTTTTGGTGTAATTGCCATCTATCCTCCGAGTAATGTATATTTTTGAGTCGTTAAATCCGTATCGCCTAATCCTTTTGCTTTCGTCAAAATCATACTGGTTCTACCTTTGCCTCTTGATATATCCGTAGTTGACGTAGCGGTTGCCTGCGAAACTTCTGCTTTTGTCGGCGCTACATACGCCGGTGCAGGAGCAGGCGGTGGTGGTGCGGGTTTAAATATTCTTGCAACTCCTCCCATATTATTCTCCTAGTAAAGTTTTTTTATAAATTAATTCATCTTCATCTGCTAAACCGGAAGCGCTAGTTAAAATGGTAGCTGATCTTCCCGTTCTTCCAGATCTAATTCTAGCTCTTTTTTCCGCGGCTGCTTTCGCTCTATCCTCATCTTCATAACTAGGTGGAGTTGGTAAAGGAGCGGGTGCTGCTGGCAAAGCCGGCATCGCAGGAACTTTTGGCATTAAGAAACCCATTGTCTATTATCTCCGTGTATTTTATATTCACTCATTGCTGTTTGTTGAGACATTTTTTTCTGCCTAGGCAAATCTCTAATTCCTAAAGCCATATAACGTGCAGCATCGCAAGCGTGCGATGACCAGTCTTTGACCGGCTTGTTGTGAAACATTTTCATTTTCTCATTATACTTTCGATGATAATGTCTCAAAGCATCGATTAATGGTTTTGTTGTTTCTATATTAAACCAGCATTTTGGCAGAACCATTTTTAAACTGTGAATGCCATCCTCAAAATTTAATTTCGGCAGAATCTTAAACCTTATACCCAACTGATAAGCAACCTCTCTACGGGTTTTTCCGGTCGAAAATTCTGTTACTTCTATGTCGTGCGGCGCGTAATGATCGCCGTAAACATAATCCTTATCTTTTACCATCTGGACATAATGTGGTAATCCTTCCCTATTATTCTCATAATAATCTATAACCAGGATTTGATTAGCCACCTGCTGAAAAAATATAATAGCGGTACTATCATCAACTCCTAAATCCCAGGCGGTATGAACCACTAATGATGGATCGTAACCCACCCTGGATAATTGTTTTTTTTCTTCTAAAACCTTTATTATATTTCCATACACTGATCCTTCGATATTTGCAATCCAATCACACTCAAATTCTTGTTTATACTTTGAGTCTCCCATTTGAGCTTTAGCAGCATCCAGCTCTTCCTGGTCGATAATTTTAGTCTCACTCGCTTTCGCGGTATAAGCTAACCATTTATCATCGGATAAAGCATACTGATAAAGATCGTAGAATATATTGGACATCCCTGCCGGGGTCCCAATAAAATACGCAAACCCCTTCCGATCAGAAATAGCGGGTCTAATAATCTCGTTCCATAACCTAGGATCAATCTGCGCCACCTCATCGATACAGACTCCATCCAGGAAAATTCCCCGAATCGAATCCGGATTTTCAGAAGAGAGCAAAGTTATTCGGCTGCCGTTTGGTAAATCACAGCGCAGCTCCGTTTCGTGGAACTTAACCCCTGGTATGCAGCCAGCATACATTTTTAAATAATCGTAAGCGATGCTTTTTGCTTGCCGGTACGTTGGCGCAACATAAGCATACCTGGGATTTTTAAGTTTATTTGTTAGCGCCGCTTTTATTAAATGATTTATTACGGCTACGCTTTTGCCGAACCTTCTATGGCAAGACAAAACCGCAAACCTATATTTGTCCAATTCCGTATGCAGCTTATCCTGCAACGGTCGTGGAACATAGGGTATTTCTATGTGCATAATTTAACCTTATAAGATATACGCGATTACGATAATCACAAGTATACCAATCACTACTTTCTGGTGGTCTTTCCAGTAGTGTTGAATTTCGTGTATTATTTTATCCATATTCCTCCTTAATGTACTGTGGGAAGATCCATTAATTCTTTAATGGATTTATAATTAACCCCACTATTTCTCATCAAACGATCGGCAAAACTTCTAGCGTGTTGTTCATCGAAGAACCCGTTGAAGTGAATAACCAAGCCGTTCGTCTCCTCTGAAATAAACACCATAGCGGTTATGAGTCTATTGCGTTCCTTTTCTATTTGCTTAATAAAATCTTTTGTTTTTTCATCCATAGTGTTTGTCTGTGCCTGTGTGTCAGGTCCCAATTTATATATATATAAATTTTGGCGCGCGGTTTTCGGGGTATACCCTACCTTTGTTCTCCTAAAATCTCTACTTTTATATGCAATGACCGATAACGATTAATTATCGGAAGTATTAGTATTGATAATCTTTTATTATCGTTAGTTAAAAAGCCAATGATCCGTAGTCATACGCGCGCGCGTGATCGTGGTTCTCTTGCCTAACTACCAACTTTAACCAGGCTATCCAACCAGGTAAACGAAAACCCTGGCGAGATTAGTCGCCAAGGTTCTATATATTTTTAATGACCGGCTCTTGAATCTGTTTGATACTTCGCTTTTCCATCCCACTTATAAGCAGAGCAGAAAGACGACATTCTAACAGAGTTATCAGATCTAGCAACTTTAAGCAGCGCAAGATCTTTTTCATAAACTCCGTTAGTTCTTTTTTCAGTCCAATGGTTTCCAAGTCTATCTCCTGGAACAACTTTATCACTAAAGCCATCTCCGGAAAGAATCTTGGTTCCCAATCCTACTAACTTCAATTTATTTTTTCCAACCAACTCATCAACCTGGAAAAATTCAATGTTAGTCTGATCATAACCCCAGCTAGTGTAAAGAATATCTCCAACCTTTAACGTGTGCGGTTCGAGTCTTTTAACTCTTCTCTCTTTAACCCTAGCTTGTTGCTGCAACCTGTCATCAATAGTTTTTTTTATTCTTTCAACCATTTGGTCATAAGTTTTAAAACTGTAATGCCATAAATGATTAAAAGATTTTTCTGTATATGCTATTGCCGCATAACCTAGAGACTTATCATTTCTCTTTAACTCGGTTGAATAAAAAAGTAAATCCCCGGTTCCGTTTTTTCTTTCTAATTTAACGTAACCTTTTGGGATCCATCTCTTTTTGGCAATCGCATTAAGTTTTTCTTTATTCATTATTGATTAACCTTTTGTAGTTTAACGTAACAAGGTATGAGAAATAATGCCAATAAACATCCTAAAGC
>Ga0208450_1001135_pt1 | contig 12977 bp, 7 predicted proteins | sample MalvireepMed_908_FD_184249 | JGI IMG/M metagenome (GOLD analysis project Ga0208450, IMG submission 184249) | Marine viral communities from the Global Malaspina Expedition - Malaspina viral metaG DeepMed_908 (SPAdes) (version 2) | ecosystem: Environmental > Aquatic > Marine > Oceanic | place... | reverse complement strand
AACTTTTGAAGATTTAACTCTTCGAGGGCCTCGGGAAGCAACTCGTCCGTCACCTTATAGAGAGCTTTTTTGAAGTGTTTTGCTTCTTCTTCCGTTCGATCCAGGTCTTCTTGAAGTCGAGCGGCTTCGCTGGCGAGGCGAGCAACCTTGTCCAGCTTGCTGTCGTCCAGTTTGTCAAGCTGGTCGGAATTGGCGCTTGAATCCTGCGCCATCTGGTCTAAAATGTCTGTCACGTTTTTCTCCTTCCATTGTTCGTTGTTCGATGCTCGGCGGTTGACTTAACCGTCAAGATTGTTATATAAAACATTGTCGGACAATGCAAGACAGCAAATACATTTTCTTTTCAGCCCCTTATGACCATCAGCGCGAAGCCTTCGAGGCAAGCGCGGACGCGCAGAGTTTTGCGCTGCTGCTCGACATGGGCACCGGAAAAACGAAAGTGACACTCGACACGGTAGGCTACTTGTTTGAGAAATCGTCTGTTGAACTTGTTCTCGTGGTCGCACCGAAAGGGGTAATTCCAAATTGGGTCCCTGAGATCGAAGCGCATTTACCCCCTCGTATTGAACGGGAAGTAGTCCTTTGGAATCCAAGCCTGAGTAAGAAGCGTCGCGACGAGTTAAACGAGCTGTATACAAAAAGCAGTAAGCTAAAATTTCTTTTGATGAACGTTGAAGCGTTCAGTACCAAGAAGGGTACGGACGTTGCAGAACTGTTCGTGAACCGATTTAAAACTTTTATGGTAATTGACGAAAGCACCACTATTAAAAATAGAAGGGCCAAACGAACGAAGGCACTATGTGCCGTGGGCCGTGGTGCGGTATACAGGCGCATCCTGACAGGTTCACCGGTCACTCGTTCCCCGCTCGACCTGTTTTCGCAGATGGCTTTCCTCGACCCTAAAATACTGGGCTTCTCTTCTTATTATGCGTTCCAAGGCCGGTACAGCATCGTGAGCCGTAGGACCATGGGAGCGCACAGCTTTAATCAGGTGGTTGGTTTCCGGAGACTGGAGGAGCTGGCCGACAAACTTTCAGCGCACTCTTATCGAGTGAAGAAAGAAGACTGCCTGGATCTTCCCGACAAGGTGTACACGAAGAGGGAGATCGCACTTACCCCGGAACAGAAACGTGCCTACGACCAAATGAAAAAGCTGGCTCTGGCTCGACTGGACAGCGGGGAGTTATCTACTACGAAAAACGTACTCACGCAGATCATGCGCCTTCAGCAAATTTGTTGTGGAAATCTGACCGACGACGATGGTGCAATACACGAGCTGCCGTCAAACCGGATCAAGGAGCTGTTGGATTTGTGTGAGGAAGTTCAAGGTAAGGCTATCATATGGGCGACATGGACCATGGACATTCGCTCGATAGCTGATGCCTTGCGTGACCGCTATGGCGTACAAGCGGTTGCAACGCTCCATGGGGAAACACCTGATTCTGACCGCCAGCAGATCGTGGAGAATTTCCAGGATCGGCAATCGGAATTATGTTTCCTCGTGGGGCACCCTAAAACAGGAGGCTACGGGCTAACGCTGACAGCAGCAAGCACCGTTATCTATTACAGCAATAGCTATGACCTGGAGCTGAGAGTGCAGAGCGAGGACCGCGCTCACCGTATCGGTCAGACAAACAAGGTCACCTATGTGGATCTGATTGTGCCCGGTACGATTGACGAAAAAATTGTCAAGTCTCTTCGTGCAAAGATTAACGTGGCGGATCAGATACTTGGCGAGGACGCAAGAGACTGGTTACTCTAAGGCTTTCCAAACCCTTCCATCACAAACTCGTGCTCGCTTCCGGTTTTTAATAATCGGTTCGACGTAGCTCACGTGTACCCAGCCTGATTTAGGCTCGCCTTCCTTATAGTACTCCAGAATTAACTGGTCGAAGATCAGGTTCTCCATGATCCAATGAGCCAGGACTTTGTTGTCGATCCATGGCACCTCAAAGTCAACGGCTTGACCCGTAATGTGTTGAGAATTGGAATTTGACCCGATTGCATTGTTGAGGGCGAGGCAGCGGTATCCGCTGGAAGGCTGGATGGGAACGCGGTAATTGGTACGAACAGCCTGTAAGACGTTTTTGCAAAGCGCCGTGAGGTTCTTGATTTCTTCTTTGCCGGGTACGTTGGAGATACCCTTGCGCTCTGCCGTCTGGGACTTGGTCAGCTCCCAGAGGGAGAAGTTTTCCGACAGCCTCATTAATAGACCATCTGCCTTGATTTCTTCTTCTTGTTAAGGGACGCGAGTCCGCCTTGCTTGAAACCGGCTGTACCAAAGACGGGATCATGGGGGAAGAGGTCTTGACCCGTAATGTTGCGCGGCTGGGTGGGGGCTCCCGGTGGTGGGACAGGTGCCGGACTTGCTCCCGGATAAACAGGACGTTGTCCTCCTACCGGGGAAACCACAGGTTGTTGAGCAAGAGAAGAGGCTGCATTAGGAATGCTTTGTGGCGCTACCAGAGAGGTTTGTGCCGCTTCCTGGCCGAGAGCACGTCTCTCAATTTCAAACCGGCGACGGTTTTCCTCGAATGTAAAAGGAGCACCGAGCTGCCAGTCTGATTCGAGGGTTCCTGGTGTTAACGGATAAGTAGCTGCTATAAGGCCAAGAGCCGCGAGACGTTCTAAACGGGGCTTCAAACGAGAGCTTATAAAGTTTAATGTTTTTCCAAGTCCTGCTGAAGCAAAGTAAAGCCCCTTTTCCATTCCGTCATCACGAATTTTTTTCAACTTTGCTTCTACTTCCTCCTTGGCTGCTCTATTAGCCTCCGCAGAAGCTTCCCCGCCAAGCATCTTCGCTTCTTCCTCCGAAACGCCCCTCGCAATTGCCTCATCGTAAGCGACCAGATATTTTGCCCGTGCCGCTTGTCTCTGGGTCCTTAATTTATCCATGGCATTTTGATGAAGTTTTAATGCTCTTGTATACTCTCTGTTTACCACTTTCCCCAAAAGCGGCGGCGCAATATCAGGGAGGTCCATTGCTCTTCTAGTTAGCAAAGCAGCAGCGTCAATGCTTCTAAAGGCTGCTTCCCCAAGATCTATAATTTCATCCCGTCCTTTAGTAGACCACAGGTCCGCGGCTAACCTTCTCCCCAGGAAGGACGACGATAGAGTATTTAGGGCAATTAAATGCTGACCCGTAGCCTGTCCTGCAACACGACCTCCTGCATGTACAGCTTCTTGCACCGCTTTGCCGTAGCCGATTGCCATCATATCTTCTCTGGCAGCTCGAACTGGAAGGTCTACCCCTGGTCGTGCGTACGGAATTCCTGCAACGGTGTTTTCTAACCATGCTATTTGGGATTCATCGAAGAATTTATCTACATACGGCCGATATTTTTCGATATTTCGTGCCAGCATCGTCAAGTCAACGTTTCCTGATGGAAGCTTCGTAGTGCTATCAATGGGCATTGACCTTTTCTTTAGGGCATCCCAAAGCCCCACACGGAAACCGGCTAAAGCCCTTTTGCTTGGGTCTTTCATTAATTCATTCATTATCACATCAGCGCGACTAAAAGCCGTTTTTAGGTCCAGATCTAGGAAAGCGTTGGCTGCGACTTCCTTATCGGCGTCCAAGTAAATAAAGGCAGTGTTGTTATCCTGTTCGGCTTCTAGTCTCCGTAGGTTGACGGTTCTAGCTTCTTCTACGTCTGCAAGAGTGCCGTTTCTTTTAAGTGCGGCGTTTATTTCAACGTCCGTGGGGTTTGTGACTCGCGCTGTAATGTCTGCGACGTCTCGTTGAAGGAGTTCTAAATTAGTGAGCCTTTCTGCAAGCCCAGGGACTTCTCTTATCGCTTCCGCATGATCCCGGATAAGATTATGTACTAAACGTTCAGTAACTTTGCCTCCCCCTGCTGATTCTACTAATCGTCGTAATATCTGTGCCTCAATAACGTTAGGATTTCCTCCCGGTGTCAGGGTTGCGTCTATGGGAGTGCCCCAAGTTACTGCCCCTTCCGCATCCACCATTTTTTGGGGAACATTTATGGCAGCTCGGAACTCCCGCACCGCTTCGCCGGAACCCGCACCAGTTATAACAAGTTTAGAGAGAAATTCTTGCGGAGAAGTAATTTCGGCACCGCTTGCTTTCAGGCCCAGCAGCTCTCCTAACCCACTACGTTCATAAGTGTCATGTTTCCAAGTGGTAAAGGCACGAGCTTCTCTCAAAGCTTGGAGTTGTTCTGGAAGAGGAACTGCATCCTCTTCCGCTACTGGTGTTTGTGCCTCTTCACGTAACCGGCCCAACTTTTGCTCTGCTGTATTTAAAAGCTGGGTGGTTTCCGCCAACTCGTCCTCTGCCACCCTGATCTCTGTCGCGCTCGCCCCACGCTCCGTCATCTCTCCTATTTCTCGTTGGTATCTACTAACTAAAGCCGTTCCGTTACGGACGAGCTGTGCGGCCTCGTTAATTTCTGATGTTGTAGGGACGACAAAACCTGTCCCAAAAATATTTGCTTCCGTAAGCACGTCGTCTGTTATAAAGGTTCTAATATCACTATAGAAGTGCCCTAACTTAGGGCGGTTAGACCGGTAGGCCCGGACCATTTTGTCCCCCAAATTGCTCCTATATATCTGGATATCTAAAATAGACACTGGCCGCATTGCGGGGGAAGTTCCTGGTGCCATACCCTCTGTTGGAAACAGGTCATACATACCGTTGTCCGGTATAGTTTCCAAATTATCCGCAAGAAGGTTGCCGTCTTCGTCCCGGACCCCAGCAGGAATATCTCTCTTTGTAAGAGGCTTCCCTGCCTGTCCTATACCTATTTCATTAAGACGCTTTACCCCAGCCAGTCTATAATATTCGGAAGGTAACGTTTCTCTAGTAGATCTTTCTGCGGCATTAATTACGTCTCTAGCCCAATTGCCAATAACTTTTGTATTGGAAATATTATGAACCCCTAGGACTTCAGGACTCCAAAGCTCTCTCTCCGTTTTTGTGGCGCTTTTTCGAGCCACCTCAACCATTTTTCTCGCAACTAAGGAAGCGGGTTCTCTTCCCACTACAGGCAGTAAGTCCTCGTAAGCTTTTAAGGCTTGCTCCGCCTTGATGCGAACTTGTTCTTCAGAAGATTCTCTTAAGGTGGTCCTTGCTTGGGTGAGGAAGTCATAAGCCTCATCTGGATCTGCATTACCAAGCCTGTTCTTAAACTCTCCTATGGTGCGATTAATGGTAGCGTCTATTTCTTCCTGTCTTTGGATTCGGCTCCGTTCAACACGAGGTTTTGCCGCTATTGCTTTTTCCAAGGCCGCAAGGCCCAAGTCATTAACGCCACCTGGCATTTCTCTTAAAGCTTGGAGAAAGTCGGGACTGAGTCCCGCACTAGCTGGTCCCCAGCTCCCATTAGGGAGTTTTACAATAGGGGTAAAATTTGAGGTGGACCCAGCAAAAAAACCTTCGTCTACAGCTTTAAGAAATAACTCTGCCGTGCTCTCTCCTGTTCTTTGAGAGGGGTCTCTAGGAGGCCAGGTCATGTCGGTTGACACTGTTTTAAAAATTCGGGCCAACATGTCTTGCCGTCCTTGAGGGTGAAACCCTTGGAACGCCCTGCCTGTAAAGTCTGCCCCTTTCTCCCAAAATTTTCGAATAAGTTTTTTACTGGCGGGACCTAGACCCTCCAAGTAGGTGGCTGGACTTCTTGCCGCGCCTAGAATAGGAAAACCCAGAGACAACATCATTTGCATCGTAGGCTTAATGTCCACGACCCCTATGCCTTCACCTAAATTCAAAGGCATTTGCTCATTAGCATTGTCCATAAAGTTAGGAGTCGCATGACCCACCCCCATAAGGATGCCCATACCTAATTCCCTACCGACTGTCGGGCGTGTGACGTATGTGCGGCCATACTGGAGCATGGCATCAATAAAGGCTTCCGGAGCACTGTAATACTTACTTAGGACGTTTCTAGCTGCTACGCCTTGCGCTGTTCTCATGGATATTTGAGAAGCCCAATTGGACCATACTCCAATTGGAATAGCCATAGTAGTAGCGCCACCCCCGAAATAAGCACCTTCCAGGATAAGTTTTTCTGCATCCGTGCGCGGCTCTCGTGGGTAAGGATCAACTATCCCCCCAGTAAGTGTTTTAACTCCACTTTTTACTACATCCCCTAATGAAATAAGTCGGGGATAAGGTAGGGCTCCTGGAGATTCACCTAATCCAGCCTGGTAACGGCCCGCTGGAGGTATGGGAGGTTCTTCCTCCATCCGTAGTCCTGGAAGCTGTTCCGGTGTTCGTCCCGAGGTAAGGCGTGGGTAAGAAGACCGGAACATTCCTCCAAACATTTGCAAAGCAACGTCCGGCACAAAAGTAAGAAACTCGATAGCCCCTTTGGCAAATGCTTTCTCGGCACCTAATGGTTCTTCTCTTACACTAAGGCGTTCCCCTTCTTCAATTATCATTGGAGGTCTTGTCTGAGGCCGCGTCTCTTGTACCGGCGCGTCTACTTTGGAGGGAAGAATCTCGGGGGCTAATTTTTTAGTATAAGTTACCCCACCCGGCACCTCAGATAAAACTGATTTGGAAACGGGTGCGGTTTCTTCGACTTCTTCTTCATAAAAAATCATGGGGGGACGTTCAGCCATGGGACATTAATTCCTTTATCTGAACTCTATTGGCTGGACCCCAAGATCCTCTGGATCATCTGGGTGGATCATCGAGAAGGGTCCGAACTTGATCCACCCTTTTCTTCCATCCTGCATAACATAAGGAATTTCCTGTCCTACCCTGATTTTATTCCACGCAGCACGATTAAATTGACGTGTCACAACTCCTGTGGGATCCAAGTCCTCTGGAGTCAGTAAGGGAGCTGGAGGAAGCTCTGGTTGCTCTAACCACGGATATTCATTCATGTTAACAGTCATGGGTACACCAAACTTTTGCGCGGTAATTTCAAAAACTTTAGGAACGACTGCTTTGGATTGTAGCTCCGGAGTACCATACGTTTGTATTGCTTTAGTAACGATAGCAAGTGCATCCCCCACCTTTTCTTTGTTATGCTTTTCAGCTTCGGTCATAGCGGGAATTAGTTTTTGGAGTTTTTCGAGATTAAATTTTGAGTACCGGCTAGTGGATGTACCTTCTCCCCCTGTGAGAGTACCAACGGCAACATCCAATTGGTTAAAAACACTTTTTAAGAAGTTTATCTGATCGCTTGACACACCGGGAATATCCGCGCCCCATGCTCTCCAGTTACTGAAGTTTCCTCTGAAAAATTTACCTGTGTGTCTAAGCAGATCATGGTTATCATTTAATAAGTCGAGAAGACCCTTTACACGATTTAATTCCGTAAACCTTATTTGTTCTTCCGGCGTAGTTAAGGAGTAGTCAAAGGCATCTCGCCGTTTTTGAAGACCAGTTAAGATTTCTTTCCAGTGCCCCCCAATATCTCTTCTTGCGGTTCCCTCCGGCAAACCACGCGACAATCTCCGAAATGCCTGTCTTTCAATACCGGATAATTTGTCCCAGTCGATGTTCGGTAAAAACTTTTGCTCCCGGAGTCCTTCATAGAAGGGTTGTATCTCTGCTTCTTTACGGTGGCCTACGCGTCCGGGGGCGTCACCCACTCGCTCTACGGCGATAGCAGTTGAGAGATCGCGTGGGATTTCACTTTTCGCTGGGCGAGGTCTCCCGGCCCATTCCTCTGAATTTAACACGTCATCCCAGAACCTATTTGCATCTTTAGCAAGTAACCCCTCCTTAATACCCCCACGTTCTCCTGTAACGCCTTGTGTGTAGGACATTAATTGAGTAAAAAATGGAATACTTCCTTGATAAGCACCCATTTTTTTACTTCTATCAATATCTTTTTGACTAAAGCCTCGGTCTCGACCGATCCTGTTCCACTCACTTTCAATGGTTGCCGCTCTCCTTTGATAACGAGCAACTTCCGTCTGATTACCCTCTAATAAGACAGTTTTAAATGATTTGGGTAGTGTATCGTATTCCCAAGAGGTAAGCATAATAGCGCCTTGAGCACCCAGTGAGACTCTGTTTTCTCCTAAAGGTAATATGAGGGTGTCTGTGCCTCTGTTCTGGTAAAGAATCTGCTTCCCGGCAGCTCCTTCCGCGGTAAACAACGTGGTTGGATCATCCACCACATTATTTCCATCTATTGGATTAAGGCTATCGAAAGACTTCCCGGCACCACTAAGCCGGACGAAAGGCTTGACTACATCAGAATCCCAACCAGGCTTCGGGTGGTAATAAGTGATGTCAAAGCGATCATTCTTAACATCATCATAACTGAGACCCATAGCCGCTGCTCCGGCGCGTGAAATTTTTCCTTCCTGCGTGACTCCTTTGTCATAATAATCATAGGTTCTTTGTTGCCACTCATTTTTTAACTCTTGCAGATCCATTGCTTGCTGGTAAGACCACCCGGCAGCATAAGCACGGTTCCGAAGATCGTATGTTGCCTCAAGTTCCGTGTTCATTAGAGCGGAGGCCCGTGCAGCTTTGTCTCGGAGTTGTTGGAAACTTCTATTTAATCTATTTTCTTCTCTAGTAGCCTGTAACCTTTGATCTTGTAGAGTTATGGCTTCTTCACTCCCCTCTTGTGCCAGTAAAAGCTGGTGATCTATCGTCTCCCGATGGCGCGTCATCTCATTCAGTTCACGCTCGGCTTGTTGAGCTACTTCGTGAAGCCTCTGGTATTCAGTTTGACTTTCACGGGAAGCTCTATCTAGTCGTCCTTCTGACGATTGGAAAAGCTGTTGTTTTTCGGCCGCGTCCATATCAGCAGTAATTGTCGTTTCAAGCCGGTCATATTCATGCCCTGCTCGTTCGCGAATTTGATCTATAGCGTGTGTCCCAGCTAATTCTGCGCGTTCAAGTGCAAACCCTGCGGTATGTTCTATCTGGTCTAAACGATTCTCGTGCTTTTCACCTTCTACAGTTAACTCGTGCGCCTGTGCCCGTGCTTCTCGGTCAGCTTTTTCAGCTTCTAGATATTCTGTTTGGGCGATCCCTAAAGATGTTTCCCCTAGAGCACCCAGACGTTCAGCGGCTGCTGTTCGTCTGGCTTGTACACCAGTCACGGCTGCTTGAGAAAGAGCGGCTTCTTCAGCTTTTTTTCCTATTTCCCGTTGACGTTTACGACCGTAATAATCAGCGGCAATAGGTTTGACGTCTGCTGCAAGCGGAGACAACACTCCACGGCCAAATGTACTTATAGCCATTTCTCCTGGAATGGGTGGTGTTCCCATGCCACCGAAACCTCTTTCCGCTGCGGATAGACCCATCAAAGCAAGCGTGAGTCGTCTGTCATCAAGAGCTTGTTTTCCGTAGTCGGTAGGCTCGAAACCGGGTAAACCCGCATATTTCTCGCGAAATTTTAAGACATCTTCCGGTGTCCATGGTTCTTGCTCTGGGAAATAACCCGCCTTTTCGAGGGCTTCTCTAACCTCTGGCTCTCGCGCAACAATACCACTAGTTAATTTATCCGCCATTAAATAAAGCCTCTACGCATAAGGTCCGGTGACCATGGTTTCGGTTACGTCTTCCACGCCTCCTGGAACAGGAGCCATCATGCTAACTGATTCTTCCATTATGGGAGGACCACCTGACATGCCACCTACTGCATTGACCAATGCTTGAGTTTGAGCGGCCACTCCATCCGTCATGGCTGATTTTGCAGTTGCGGCAGCCATATCCGCGATGCCGCCGGGGGCACCGCCGAGTTCGCCAAGTTCCTCCTGCATCAGGGCACCGATTCCCTGATCCAGTTGAGCGAGTTTAAGAGTGGGCTGTACGAGGGCCAAGACCGTATCTGGAGTTTGGGCGGCGTCTTCCGCCCCGACTACAGCCGCTAACTCTGAACGATACTCGTCCAGCGTCAGGTTGTCATCCCACACTGCATTAATCATCTCCCGGATGTCGCTCGCGGATTCCAATCCCGCAATTCCTGCTGCGGTTTCTTCACCTATAGCCGCTGCCATTTCAGCATCCATAACTTCGCCTATAGCAGCGTCCATTTCTGCGTCTGCCATTTGCAGCACTTCGGGCGGAAGCTGGGATGGGTCGGTCAGAGGGGGTTGCCCACCACCGCCTCCCATCATGGCGGCAAGTTCCGGGGGCAGTGCGCCTTGTGGCGGCATTGCGGGTTGCATGGGCGGTCCCGCTGCCATCGGAGGCATCATGCCACCATTTGCCATGCGGAACATTCTTCGATCATAGATATTACCGGGCATTATGAGAACAAGCCTCCTAGTTGCTGACCAGCTACTCCAAGCCCCAGAAGGCCGGTTCCCGCCCCAGCAATTTGCTGGAAGGTACTTGGTGCTGGTGCGCTGGGTGAAGTGAGGGCACCCAGACTGGTTTGGGTGGAGGGTGCGCCTTTGTAAATGTCGGAAAGGAAAGCCACCCGTGAGTACGGCTCGTAAAGCTGTTTCATTGCGTTGGTGCGCTCTGCGTCTAACAGAGCCTGTTGCAACTGCTGCTGCTGACCGCCCATTTGTTGCAATGCGGCAAGATCCTTTAGTCCGGATTGCTGCGCGGCCTGACCGGCACCTATCTGCTGACCACCTATGGCGGCTTGCTGGGCACCGATACCGGCTTGCTGCCCCCCAATCTGGGCGGTTAGGCCACCAATGCCAGAAAGTAATTGGGCTTGCTGCTGTTGGCGTGCTTGCTGGTTCTGGAACGCCGACTGTCCGGTTTGCAATGCCTGAAGATAATTCTGGGCATTTAACTGAGCGAGAACCCTGGCTCGTGCATCCTGAAGATTTTCTCCAAGCTGCGCGGATTCAACACCAAAGCGACTACCACCAAATGCCCCTGCTTGAGTTGCTTGTGCTCCAAGTTGGTTTTGTGCCCGTAACCCTTCTTCATCCAGTCTTTGCAGCGTGGTGTCAATGACCGCTTGCTGGAAAGGATTGGTATACGGAGTTAGGTCGGTGGGAGCAAAAAGACCGGCAGTTCCCAAAGCAGCCGTTCTTGCTTCTGCGGTGGGAGCCAGAGCACCTCCAATTGTGCCCAGGGCTGTTCCTAGTGTACCCAGTCCCGTTCCGAAGGTGCCTTGACCGGCAGTAAGTCCTGGGAGGTAGGCTCCGACACCCTGCGGACCTGTGATCCCTGTGATAGCTTGTTCTTGAAGTGGGGCAAACCCGGCAACTCGCTGCTCCGGCAGCGTTACTGGGAGATCGGCAAGTTGTTTTCCAGACTGAAGAAGACCAAGTTTTATGGCCTCTATTTCAGGGGCTTCGCGGACAATTTGTTCTTGGATGGTTGTTGTCGCCATGATTACGCCCTCATCTCGAAGTTACGCATCATGTTGTAGAGGTTCTGTGCCCCTGCGTAACGGTTCCCCCTCCCTGAAGGATCAGCACCTTGAACAGCTTTTGAATTAATGACGAACTCTCCGTCTGACAGCATCGCGGGGATGTCGTCGGAGGTCGTGGTCCCCGGCCCCTCTACGAGGGCTTCCCTGCGTGGGTAACTAACAGCTCCGCCCTGAGCAGCAAAAATGCTCGGTTGCAGGAGTTCTTCCGCTGTAGTGGTCGGGATTTGCGTGGTGACATCTATTTGGGCTGCTTGTGCCGCTAACGGATCAATTACGATAGGATCGAGGGCATCCAGAGCTGCTTGTTGTACTTCTTCCGGATCTTCTTCCTCGGCTGGTGTGAAGGCACCTCCTGCGTATAAGCCGCCACCAATTAGAGCCAAATCCTTGATGTTGCTGGGTTCCCCTAAGATATCCGTATAGCCTTTTATAAATTTACTGGGAGACAACTTATCTAGCCAAGGTTCCGTAGACGCAGCCGTGTCGCCAATCTCAAGGACTGTTCTTGCGTCCAAAGCAGTTGGAGCGTTAATGCTTGTGACAGGTTGTATCCTTCCAAACGTTAAATCTCCAGTGGTTGTACTAGGCGGTGGTAATGAAGCAGGTAAGGCTGGATCTGCTATTGAGAGTGCTCCAGATAAATCGTTAGACACTGGCACTTGCACTGACGACACATCGGGAGCAGCACGAAGGTAGTTATCCCCAACGTTAGGTTGAGATAAGGGATTAGGATTTACGTCAAACGTAGCACGAGGATCCAACTTTAAAGCTGAAGAACCTGCAAGATTTTTGGTTGCAGCGCTCTGGAGTGCCTGTGCTTCTACTAGTTTGGCGTACTCTGGATTATACGCTGCGTCGGTAAACCCCTTTTTAAAACCAGCCCACCCCTTACCGCCTTTCATACCTCCAAAGCCTTGCAAGATTCCGGTGGTTCCTCCGGATATAAGTGCTGATTTGAAGGCATCTTTTAAACTACCTCCTCCTATCAGCGTCCCAATTCCAGAAGTTAACGCCATGGATCCCATCATTCCGGGACCAAAAAAAGCGGCGGGTAAGAAGGGTATTCCAATTGTGGCACCAATTAGGGGAAGGGCAATAGGCGCAATCTTCTTGGCTATATTGACTACTTTCTTGACTACTTTCTTAACAGCTTTGAAAGGATTGAAAGAAAAAAACTCCGGCATTCCAGTAACCGGGTTAATGCTGTTCAGTTCGTTTCCTATTATGTAGCGTTCCGGGTCAAGCCCCATTTCCTCCATCTGATTAAACAGAAGAGTTTTAATCTGGGGATTTGCGTCCAGCACTTCCATCGGGATGACCGTTTCCCCTTCGGCGGCATGGATCACATAAATGTCTCCATTTCGCCCAAATTCCGCCAGTCTTTTGACTTGCTCCGGCATGGAAGCAATTCCAATGGGGGCGAGTTCGTAGTCCTCAGAAGCTTCCCCGTAGGAAGCAAGACCTTTATCTGAGAAAATTGCGGGAGTTTGCTGGGTCATCACGAAAGCTCCAATACGCTGGCGAATGCGTATATTTTTGATGCTACATCACAATTGAGTTGAAGCGTATCACCGTCCTCCAGAACAAAAGGACCAGTGAGGGACGAGGTAACTGTCGTGGCAATCGTGGTATTGGCAAGTACCACCAATGTAGAAGCGGAACTGTCATTTATCTTTGATAATACTATTACAT
>Ga0208450_1001119_pt1 | contig 13052 bp, 10 predicted proteins | sample MalvireepMed_908_FD_184249 | JGI IMG/M metagenome (GOLD analysis project Ga0208450, IMG submission 184249) | Marine viral communities from the Global Malaspina Expedition - Malaspina viral metaG DeepMed_908 (SPAdes) (version 2) | ecosystem: Environmental > Aquatic > Marine > Oceanic | place... | reverse complement strand
TGAACGCTGGAAAGAACAACTGCGAAAAGATTACAGCCTTGGCACGCAGACGGTGAGATTGATTCCTGCGCTAACCAACCCAAGGGTAGGCGTCTGAAATGCCGTATCATGAGGACTTTGAGTTTTACAATGCATTGGATCGGCTCCCGCCACCCGTTCCGCAGGAACCGGGGATATACAACCGGCCACCACCTCCTTCGTATGGTAGCGGTCCTTCCATTGGGGACTCTGAAGTCGGAGGGTTGTGGAATCGCATAACCACTCCTGCCACGATAACCCCAGATATGCGGAAACTCATAGAGGAAAGAGGCAGAGACCTAGATAGAACCCTGTCGTTTCTTAGCATGATGAGACCAGGGGGAAATATTCTTCGGCTTGCGAGGAATGTGGGCAGGAGAGGGTCACCTACTTATCAGTATGGACAGCCAGATGTGCCGAGTATTCCCGCCAGAACGGGATTGCCCAGTCCCCCCATTGCCAAACCGGGACTGCCCAGGTCTGCACCTCCCAGAGGACCAGGATTGCCCAGCCTTTCCCGGGGACCAGAACCGGAACGCCCTGTTTCCAAACTCCCACAAATTGGTTCAGGGCCCGCACCAAAACGAGTCCAGTGGAATCATTCGGAACTGGGCGGCATTGAAACCTGGCGAACCCCGGACGGAACCATAGGCAGTGGAAGATATTATTCTTGGGAAGCATCCAGCGGAGAACTGGGTAGATCCTTGTCTCTGTATAAAGTTGGTGGGACATACGACCCAAAGACAAAGGAATTCTATATAGATAGTATTGGGCCTACCAAGGCAGGGGTTCAACACTACGGAAGATGGGGGGGCGGTGGCACGGCCCCGCCGGACATTAAACGCGGCAGTTACAGCCAAATGCAAGAGGTGATGGGTGGAAGATTTAAGTCAGCACCACTGCTTTCTTTCGTGAAAGCAATAAAAACACAATTCCCAGACGTGAAGTGGCTATCTGGTGACAAGATAACCGGGATACCGGGTGGTAGAAGGCGGTGGATTGGAAAAGGGCGTCCTACCGAGGCGGACAAAAGTGAGATCGCTAATCTCGGGAGGGGTTTCCCGTATACCTCATATGATATGAATGAAAATCTGAGAAACAGGGGCCTTCTTCTCCGTCATGCTCGTGACGTTGGCGAACTCCATGCACGAATGATACCGGAGGCGTGGTTCGAAGGTGAAGACCCTGATAAAATGCTCTCTGAGGGGCTTATAGAGTATATCAAGGAATTCTGGGACAAGGCACGGGGAGACCCTACACTGGCCCGAAATCTGCGGCCGCCTGAAGACGCACCCCTCCCCCCTTGGAGGCTGGATGATTGGGAGCGCGAGCAATAGTACCCGGAGCCGGATGAAACCTTTTGAGAGGTTTTCTTGAATGGCACAGAAATTCACACAACCTGTCACGATCACCCTGAACCAGCCGATCCGCCCTCCGTTCGGCGCGGAAAGGCGCGTTCCTTTGCAGAACATGGTGGTGACCCGTGATGGAGGCCGCAAACAGCGGGGTGGTCAAGATCGTCACATGAGCAATGCGATCACAGATGCGACAGTCGTGAATGGTGTCCACGACTTCCAACTGGGCGATACGCAGAAACTTATTGTTTCTGCTGGCGGGAAGATTCTCAAAGAAGACAATTTTGACGGAGCCTTCGATGATATTACGCAAGCGGGACTGGCATGGAGTTCAACTGCCCCTACGTCCACGATTGTAATGAATTCTATTATTGGCATCTGGAATCGTAACGGGGATGATGCCCAGAAGTGGAACCAGACAGACGTGACGACCTCCGATCTCGGTGCTACAAACGCAACGACGGCGGCTTTCGCCGTGGCCTATCGCGGTGTGGGCTTTGCCGCCGGGGTGGCGGCTACCATTGACACGCTTTATTATAGTGCTGTCGGGGACATTGATGGCACTTTCTCGGCACTTAATATCGGGCTTGGAGACGGACTCGGCGGAATCACCGGGTTCATCGGGCATCCGAATCCCAACGTGAACTTCGGGATTGTCTTCAAGGAACGCGGAATATACGCTCTTGATATGCCGAATATTTCATCTGCTGGTGGCTGGACGGTAAGAGAGCTAACGGGTACGGATCTCAGGTTGGGATGCCCCAGTTTTCATACCATCAAGGCTGTTCCGGTTCCGAACGGTCCTGACGTGTGGTTTCTTGGAAACGATGGGCAGCTATATTCCCTCAACCGCCTTATCGAAACCCAGGATTTACAGCTTGCGAGCATTAGTTTTCCGTACTCGACCTCTTTCGATGAAATCAAAAAGTCCAGGCTTGAGAATACTGTGGCACAGGTGGACACAGAAGGCGAGCAATACTGCCTGTTTGCATCCGTGGATGCTACCGACAAGAACGACAGGATGTTTACAGCCAGCTACCGCGTGGGCGGGGAATTAAAGGGTAGAAAAGGCTGGTTTCCTGAGTGCCAGATCCATCCAGGGGTAGAAGCCGCCTCTGTTGGCACAGTCAAGATTAAGAACCGACAGCGAATTGTAACTGGTGGATACAATGGCTTCCTGGATCGGCAGTTCGGGTCCAACCTGACGGATTTCTCAACAGAATCCGGGGGGACGGCAATCGTGGCCCGCCTTGACATATTCAACCTTGATTTTGGAAAGCCCGAGATAAAGAAAAAGATCAAGGATATTACGGTCCATCTTCGTCCAGAGGCTGATACCGATCTGACATTTGCTTGGTCAATAGATGACAATGCGAAGCAAACGGAGTTGGTTGATCAACTTGGTGTTCATGTCCCCCTCAACACATTTCTTCTGGATACGGATCTGTTGGCCGACAAGAACATTCTCTTGATATCCAAGACCAATCTTCGGGGTGTTACGGAGGGATATGTCATATCCTTCAGTCTCAGAAAGACTGCGAAGAGCCAATCCATTGAAATATATCGGATTATCTTTGATATTGACTTCTTTGGTTCAGAGCGTCCTTGGCCCATGCAGTTGGGGGTGGCAGTTTGACGGATCGGTTCGCAAAAAAGGTTGCCGGGAAATGTACCTGTTGCGGTTGCGGAATAACCAAGCAACCAGAGTTCCAGGGAGATGTACCATTTCATCCCGAATCGGTCCAGGTCTGGTTTCCATATGGCAAGGCGGAAAGCGGGGCGCAGAACCATGTATGCGTGGATCTGTGTGGTGAGTGCGCTCCGACGCTAAAGAAGAAGGACTACAAGCAGATAGAGGAATGTCTTGTCCGTTCACTCCACGGCGGCATCGACGCATCCCGGCTGGCAGAGGTGGAGAACCTGAGAGCGGTGCTATCAACAGCGGAAAAAGACCTGTCCACGGCAGAGATTGAAAGATTCATTTCCGAGGGCCGGGTGAAACTGGCTCGGTGGACACCGGATAAGGTCAAGGCACAAAAGGATTATTATTCAAAGGAAATAAAGATCAAGTCCGAACTTAAACGTGAACGGCATATAGATAAGGGCGCGGTTGTGGGGTCTTACATCTGATGCCTGTATCTCTCGCTGGGGATATATAACATGGCTGTCTCTGTAAGCAAGACTTTCACCGCAGAAGTTCTCTTTGCGAGTGAATTGAATACCAACTTCACCGACATCACTGGTGGCGGAATTGCAATTATCTCGCCGTGGACAGGGAACTGTGATGCGGATGGATTCAACCTGACGGATATGGGCAATATCATATACCGTGAGGAAGCGAAAGGGACGACAACCGCCAACCAGGGGGCTTTGTACTGCAACGTCGGCGCGATATCCTCGCTCACGGAACTCTTCTTCGGTGGGGAGAGTGACAGGGCAACCATTCCACTCACGCTTCAGGGTGGACGACAGACACAGCCCATAGTCCACCTGACGAACAAGTCGGGTGGGTCATTGGCGGCTGGTGACCTTGTGATTCAGGACACCGGCAACGACAGCGCAGTCACCACGACAACCGCAGAGGGTTCAACCGCCCAGGCATTTGTCTGTCTTGAAACCATTTCCAATAATGCCGCTGGTTACTTCCTTGCCGGACCCGGCATCGTGACCATGACTGCCGCTGATGCCATAACTCGGGGTAACTCTCTCAGAACGTCGGGCACGGCAAAGCGAGCCACGGATTCATCGACATTTACAACCGGCGACTTTGGTGTTGCTCTGGAGGCGGCTTCGGGTGCGGCGGAAACCTTCTCGGCCTTCTTCCGTGGAACCGACCTGGGTGGGGCCGACCCTGTTCTTCTGGCGACTGATGCGCCATCGACCCCGGCAGTGGACACCTTATATGCCGACACCATTGTCAAGGGATGGTGCGTAAAGGGCGGGGACACCTCGCCCAGCATCAGCGACGACGTAAATGTATCTAGCATTACGGACACGGGTGTCGGTCAGTACACCTTCGTCTGGGCAAGAGCCATGTCCAGTGCGAATTACTCAGGGGGAGGTGTTAGCACAGGAAACCCGGCTGGGGATGATAATACCTGGACCGATGGTTTGAATAGCGGAACCAACCCAGGAAGGACAACCGGGTCTTGGATCGCCTACACCTTTGTTACTGGCATTGGTGCTGACGACTGTGACATGATCATAATGGCGGTTGGAGACAACTGATGCGGACCAAGTTAAAGGTCTTGGAGAAGCCGGATGGGTTCGTGGCGATCCTTGTGCCAAACCCAAGGTTTAGGCTTTGGAAAGGAACTCCGAACTCGCTCAGGGAACTCACGTTTGAGCGACTGGAGCCTGACGAGAACGGGATCGAGCGGATGGTCGAGGTCAAAAAGCATGAGATCACGATGGTCTGGCCCGAAGCGGTTCGGAGGGGGCTAACGCTTGAAGAATATATGAAACGCGGGTTCACGCTTCCGAAAGAGACTTACCTTGAAATTCGCCCGAACTTACCCAACGATATGCACCCGCTGGTCCGAGATGACATTATCTTCCGCCAGATTAGCGAGAGATTCGATCCAGCAGAGAGCGATGATGATCACGTAGACCGGGAATGGGCGAAGATTGATCGCAGAAAGGATGCCAACCATGCCGGGTTCATCGGGAAATGGAACCTCTATCCCGAGGATCAGCCGTGGTGGTTTGAAAGGAAGGGTTTCAGGCCACTCAGGTACTTCAGGCGGAACGCATACCGGCAAAACGAGAAGAAAAAAGTCTTGTGGGATGACAAGCGGGTCACGACCCAAATGGAAGTCTCGGAAATGCTCAGGTGGTATGAGTTGCCGCCAAGGGGGAATTACACCGAAAACGGAATTTCGGAAATGGTGATGAGGTGGCGCAAGGAAGCGGCTCCTCAGTGTTCCGCGTTTGTTCCTCCGAAGAACGCTTTACCTCCACCGATGCCAAGGAAGCCCGTAAACCATGACGATCCAGCGGTTCCAACGATGAAAGGATTCGAGAATGTCCGGCAAATGCGCCGTCTATGCAAAGCCTGATGGGAGCCTTCGGGTCATCTACCCGAACCGGAACAAATTTCCACCACAGAAACTTGTTGATTCCTGGTTCGGCTCCCAAGCGGCCAAAGATCCGGACTTGTCTGATGCGACCCGTGTTCTCTATATCGAAGAAGATGCGCTTCCCTGGATCGTGGACCCGACAATAGCGGATCACCGTCACTATGTGTGTTCCTGGGATGGGGCGAAAATCGTGATAGACCTGACCAAAATTCCAGAGGAAGACAAGACGAAGGTGCCGAAGTGAGCCGCAACAATGGATGAGGATGATTTGCCTTGGGTTGGCGACGATATGCTGACGAAGCACAGACACCTTGTGTATAAATGGGATGGCAAGAAGATCAGGGAAGACAAGAAAAAGATTCCAGACAGATGAGCGAGAATTCGGTGGCCGATGAAAGAACAGATGAGAAGTATGAGTCTGGACTTGAGAGGATTTATTCGCGTCTCGGCTTCATAGAACAGGTATGCCCTATTTGTTTTGTTAATGGCCGTGAAGGAATCATGGGGTTCAGGTATTCCATCGTTCAGCAGGAACCCGTTTGTGACAACATTTTGCTTAAATGCAAAACCTGTAAGCACATTGTGATGTTTGGTATTCCAATGATTTCGGCAGAATTGGAGCATGAAATTTCGGAGCGCAATGGGACTTGGTTCACTCCGCACTGGAAAAATGGGAGTGACCCTGATGCCATTCAGTTGGAACGTCTCGTCGCTCTTGGTTACGCGGAATACGAATACAGGAGAACCAAATAATGGGTGCGGCGGCAGCGGCTTGGGCAGGAGTAGGACTGGCGGCGATAGGTACGGGGAAAAGCCTCGCCAGCTCACCGGGTGGGGGCGGCGGGGGAAGAGGCGGGCAAGGCCCGCCTCCAGTCCCGGGATTTGGAGAAGGCCCGTTTTGGGGCGGCTTTCAGAGGGAGCAACTTTCGGGTCTGCCCAGTGCCGCCACAAGACAAAGGGAACTAGATTTTGGCCGAGCGGATTTTGGTGGGGAAGCACTGGGCTCCATGCGGGGAGCGTTGCCGGGATTCATGCCCGCCCCCGGTGAGGATGTTTTCCGAGGAGATCTGTACGGTGCCGGACGGGATTTAGATGCATTCGAAAGGGCGCGTGATGCCTTCGGAGCAAGTATTGATCGGTATGGTGCGCTTGGCGGGAGGGCACTTGGCACAGAAATGATTGCTCGCCCCTTGGTGGAACAAGGTCTTGCCACCCCATTTGCTCTCGGACCACAAACAGAGGGTCTCTTTGATCAACGAGCCGCTGGGCGTAGAAACCTTTTACTGGCTGAACAGGCAAGGGCCGCCGCCGGATTGCGGGAAAGACTTGCTGGGCGTTTCGGGCCGGGATACCAGTCAGGGACTCCATTCCTCGCAGGAGAAGAAGAATATGTCACGCGGCCCTATGCTCAAGGGCTTACACAGCTAGGTATTAGCGACATCGAACAACGTCTCGGGGCGGCGAGGTGGCAAAGGGGATATGAACGAGATGTCCTCGGTGATGCGGTCAGAGCGCAATTACAGGCTGGTCAATATGGTGACGTTGCGGCCCGCGAGCTACAGAGAGGCGGACTGGACATGGCGACGTTGCGTTCCGAAGACGCCCGCGCAAGGATGGCATACCTCCAGAGGGTTCAAACTGAAACACCTAACCTCATGGGGGCTCCCCTGGATGCGTTGAAGGCCGTAAGAACCATTCAGGGCGGCCCAGGGGGTGGTGGAGGCCCAACATTCCCGACACAAACAGGTGGCTCTGACTGGGGGAGTGATCTCATGGGTCTTGGCGGAACTGTCGTCGGGGAGGCTCTCAGGTCAAAAAGACATGAAGATTGGCTGAAGAGGCAGTATCCGACCGGACAAGATCCTTCCGCTCCTGAGTGGGAAAGCCCGTGGGATGGAGATCCGTGGGCGGGTTCAAACCTCCCCGATTCCGGCTGGGGAGGTGCGCCGAATCCTATGGATTATAGAGATGAAAGTGGTTTCGGCACCCCTGACTACGGTGGGCCTGTCGACACCTACAGTCCTCTGGCTGGCGGGTCACTTTATGGCAGAACGGGACCGTATTGGTAGGGTGTGGCTGAATGGATCGGCCATCTTGACGACATCACCAATACTCTCCTGAACCAGTTCATAGAACCAGGATCTTATTACGACGCGCTTTAAACCATAGTGGCTTCGGTACTCAGGACAGTAATTAAGAATGATAAGAATGAAATCCCAGCAACGGGAGAAACCATAAATGCCTTACCATGATCGACGCAGGCCACCCCAGTTCTCCGGCATTGGAGGCGGCCTTCGGCTATTTGCCCAAAACCTTCTCGCGCCGCTGGCAGAGCAAAGAGCCCTTGAATCAGATCTTATGAAGAGCAAGATTCTTAATCGGGCGGCAGAAGACAGGCAAATTAGGGCGGAAAAGAGACGGGCGGCCCAAGCCAAAACGGTAGAGGACAGCCGACGCCTATGGGAAGAGGCTCGAACGCGCGACGCCCGAATGCAAGCACAGATAACGTGGGAGCTGCGGAAAAGACGAGAAGATGAACTGGAGCAGGCCAGACTTGATAGACCCGCCTCGCGAGAAGCGTATGATATAAAACTCCGGGCCTATGGTAGAGATCCAAGAACCCTTGATCAACCTGGTATGGAAGGTTCTTTTGGTCCTGGAAGCGGGGCTCCTTCGTGGCCGTCAATTGGTGCTATAGAACGGGCACCGAAACATGAATCATTCAGGAAGTCATTGCCTCTCGGGACAGACCCCGTCAAACCACCAGCCAAGATAGCGGTTGCACGAGAGGTGTCCCGTCTTAGAATACAATTGGAAGCAACCAAGGTTCCAGAAAATCTATGGCCTACAGATCCCCGAACGAGAGATATGTACAATCAATTGGTATATTTGACACGTGGGGATCGCGAGGGTTCAACCATCTTCGAAAGACTTCAGCGTAAAGGACCGCCAACGGCATGGGGGACGGGACGAACACCCGCGGAACAGAGGCATTTCCTAAACCTGTCGGGTCTGACCCCAATACACACAGCCATTTACCGTAAGAATAAGGACGGATCTTACACGGCAGGGTCTGGAGTTATCAGGGGGGGTCGCTTATTTGAATACAGAGAAAATCCGAAGACAGGAGGTTACCTGAAAAACCCAGATGGAACTGAAAAGCTCTTCCGGGCACCACCGGGAAGCTATCCGGTTACGGACCCAAAAATGGGTATGACTGCCCAGGAGGCGCGATATCGCAAGAGGCAGCTTGGAATTATGATTTCACGGATGTCGGGGGGGGCGACAAATATCGAGGAACTGGAAAAGAGGGGATTTGTCGGAAATATATTCCAGCCATCCAAGGGTATGCCACATAGGTTTGAATTAACGCCAAGGGCCCAGAAATTTCTTGATCAGGCCGGATCGGGTGGGACTGCCATCACACTAGCCCGAGCCATTAAGGAAGCGGCACTGAAACAGCCTGCCATTCTTGGTCAGGCAGGAGCACTCTCATCTCTTGCCCAGCGGTTCACATCTCATACCAAACAATTGCTGAGAAAATTCCGCACTATTCCGTTAATGGGAAAATTTGTGGCTGAAAACCCTGGAGGCGTGGGAGGGTTTGAAGAGCGAGGTATTCTTTCGTGGACGAAGGGCAAGGATGGAATGGTTCTGGAAGCAACGCTAAAAGACGGAAAATGGACAAACGAGTGGGTGAAAGCCGAGAACGCCAAGGATATCGGCAATTGGGAGAGGGGCCAAGACCATTCAACGGTAATAAATAATACCTTCACACGAATCGAGAAGTCCCACGTATGGCAAACGATGATGGCTGGCGGGGTATCAAGGGAGACTGTTAAATCCACGATTTTCGGTCTGGCTCTTCATGTATTAGCCGCAAGGGGTATCAAGGGAAGCCGAATCAGCACGAAACTGTTAAATCTAACCATTACTGAAATTGCCGGAGTAACCGATAGTGTTGAGACGTTCGTAGCAAAACTGGATAACCTTGAACGTCGCCTGATTCAGCCAGTGGTAAAATCTTCCCTGTCTATTTTCATGCAACCCTTTCATCCCATGAACATCTATGCTGGGATGGGCATAAGACCCGATCGAAGAATCGCGGCAACAATCGCGCACGAATCGACATACTTCAACACGGAAAATGGTGAGCTTGAAAGAGGTAAAACACCCCAGACACCGGGAGCCGCCGCCGGGAGCGGGAAACCGAAAGTACGTCCCCGCGAAACAAGGGTGATGGTCTATGATGAAACGAAAAAGGCAAGCAGATACGAAACCGAAGAGGAAAGGTTGGAAAGGGAACGAACAGACGCGGGGCTTCCAGAATGGACCTCCCCGATGGGCTTTTGATCGCCTGATATTAACGCTGGAGAGGTAACGTGGCCGGTAGAATGATAATTAAGGGTGGATCATACTATTATCCCCTGGAATGGGATAAAGAAAAAAGAGATCGATGGGCCAGGATGATACACGAAGGCCAGGGATATGAAGGCCCAGGAAGAGGCGAAACCACGGGGGTTTACTCTGCCGGGGAGTACGGGCCTGGAGTGGAAGGGCCTCCCCCAATCCACAAGAGGAGGGCACTTGGTCCCGATCCCGGGGGCAGATGGGATGCTGAAGGCCTGTTATCTGACCCGTGGCAAAGTGCCCTTGAAGCACGGAAACACCAACAGGATGTCTACGGCGGTTCCTCTCTTGCCGAAATGGCAAGAAGAGAGCAGGAAATGCAGGTTCAACGACGGAAGTTTATCGACCGGTATCAAGGACACGACCCCTCCCAGGAGCTTTCCTGGAGAACACGCGTTCCTACTCCAGCCACATCCATGTTTACCGACAAACCACCTCGAATTCCCATCCCCGCGCCTCCGGGCGCGCCCGGAGCTTTTATTAACCCAGAATCCGCCAACATAGCGCGTCGAGCCCTCAAGGCTGGTTGGCTGGAAAGTGGGACAAGAACAGGTAGTCCCCTAACCAATCTGCCCGCGAGAGCATTGCAGACAGGCCAGCGTGCTGTTTCCGACTGGATGTCATCGCTTCCCGCGCACGAACAATTGGCATTACACACTATATTGTCATACGCACCCTTCGGGGCTGCGGCTAAGGTTTACACCGCCGCAAGACAGGCCCCGAAAGGGGTAAAGTTCTTTGGTACCATGCTATCCTATTTAACTGGATACACAGCAGAAGACTTGTCGCAGACCCTTCGTTTAACCCCAAAAAGCGAACTTTCAAAACATCTCGCCGGTATCTTACCGGTTGGCACGAAGGTGAGCATAAACGCGGCCAAGAAATTCGCGAGTGCATTTGACAAAATGCCAGGTCTCCGAAAACCATTCAATATAATAAGATTAAATCGTTTCATGGATGCGACAGATGACATGAAAACGGAATGGAGACCCTCTCTCTCCGCAAAATGGTATTTCGAACAGCTTGACAAGCTCGGTGTCAAGATTCCATTTGGTACCGGTCTCCCGAATACAAGGGCGGCGGTGGATGATGCTTTGAAATATATAGATGATACCCCACAGGCCCTTGAGCTTAAAAGGGCAGCCAAGAAATTGCTTGAGGGAATGAAAAAAGACCCAGGTGGAAAGAGTATTATTCCTCCGCCCATGAAAGCGGGTCAAGCAGGAACCCAGCCGGATATTCCACTCAGGAGAATAACAGACTATGCAGATACCCTGGATGATAGAATCCGCGAACTTGAAACAATCATGGCGAAAGACCCAACATTTGTTCGTCCTCTCAGGGAATATGAACATTTGACAAAAGTCAGAGATGCCTTACTTGGGGATCTTAGGAATCTGGCAGAAATCGGGAAGGGAACGCAGAAAGGCTTGTTTGCATTAGGACGCAAGGCGACAGAGACGGAAACGGCACGAGGGAAAAAATCCCAACTATTACTCGAAGCCCTGAATGTAAAAGAGAGAGAGATTGCGATAAACTATTTCGAACAAAGCGTCATTCAGCAGTCCAAAAAGCAGTTAACTGGAAGCGGGAAGCACAACCTGGAAATAATAGACATCAACAAAGCACTCGATAAATTAAGGGATCTTAAAAGTACAAATCCGACCTTCGTGCGCGGAATCGGAAAGGAAAACCTTGATGAAGTTATAGGGTTCTTTGAAAAACATTCCCAAATCATGGAAAGACTTAGCCTGGTAGGACCGGGTGCGCTCCAACTGTATGGACAATTCTCCGCATTGGGTGTGGGTGCTGGTATGTCTATCGGCTCTATATTTGGGCCCGGTATGGCGGCAATGGGCGGATTGGTTGGCGCGAAAATGGGAGTTCAGATTCCCAGGAAAATAGCAGATGTGTTGCTGACGAAGATTGGCAGAAGAATACTGACAAAAACAATGGAATTTTCAGACGGTCTCTTGACTCCAAGGGCAATTATGGTTTCCGCATTTTTTGCGAAACTTGGACTAGACTTAACCGAGAAGGGCGTGGAGACCCTGGTAAGAGAATCCATCATGCCGAACGTGAGAAAAGTAAAGGAGGGGATACGGAAAAGCATCGGTGTGGATATTAATTCAGCCGTTCGAAATGTGGCGGGAAGGATAACGGGGTCAACGAGGGAAATCGCGGGTGCGCCTGGAGCATATCGCGCAGGAACAGAAACACTCCCAACCGGAGGGGGTATTCTACCCTCACTCACACCACCACCACCATTCAGGCCACCAACAATGGGACAACGCCTCTCAGAAATATCCGATTGGGCACGCAAGGCTGGGCGAACGCAAACCCTACAGGAAAGAATGGAGATGAAAAGACTCGAAAGAAAAGAACCAGTTGTTTCTAAAGAGAAAATCAAGATGGTTTCCGACGCATTTCGTATTGACAAAAAAACAGCAAGGGAAATATTGGTCAGAATAATGAAGCCGTCACGCCCATACGTTGGAACAGCAGAATAGAGGCAAGATCAAACATGAACCGCCATATGTTCACAGCCCTGATTGTTTTCACCCTCATATGGTGGGGGCCGGGTTTACTTGCACCGCATCGATTTGATACGGCCCACATGATTACGTTCATTCTGGTGGGATGCTTGTGGCTGGCCTGGAAACTGGGACAACGCGAGAAATGGCTTGGCTGGACATACACGGCCCTGATTATCGGAACAGGAGTAAACCTGTTCACAAACCGAACGGTCTTGCTGAAGGGCATGCGCGATGGTGCTGTACGTGCTGACATCACACTCGTCCCGCTACTTGGTTGTCTTTCCATCGGCGCGGCGGTCTGTATCTTCTTGTGGGCGGCGAATCTGAGTGCCTCAGACTCGCGCTTCCTGGCGAAATCCATTGCTTTTGTTGGGGCCATCAGCGGGGTATTGGGGATTATCCAACTATACAGCGGTGATTTTATGGGCATATACGGCGTGAATCCGGTCAAGGACGTGGGCGCATCCGTCGGATTGTGGGGAAATCCGGGCCTTCAGGGCATCACCCTCGCCCTGACCCTCCCCCTGGCCCTGTTCGCGCTCCCGTGGGCTTCGATACCAATAATGGCGGGACTCGTAGCCTCGAAATCCGTGATTGGATTCCTTGCGGCGGCAACAGCAACAGTGTACTATCTATCGTTGATCAAGATTTGG
>Ga0208450_1001117_pt1 | contig 13081 bp, 19 predicted proteins | sample MalvireepMed_908_FD_184249 | JGI IMG/M metagenome (GOLD analysis project Ga0208450, IMG submission 184249) | Marine viral communities from the Global Malaspina Expedition - Malaspina viral metaG DeepMed_908 (SPAdes) (version 2) | ecosystem: Environmental > Aquatic > Marine > Oceanic | place... | reverse complement strand
ATCTTGCCCATAGATCCCTACATCTGAGCCAGGTCAGCCATCTCCTCAGCATCACGAGCAGTAGTCGTTCGGGTAGCACCTTCTCCGCTTTGGTTGTGGTGCCATCGCTCCAAAACTTGCTCCTTAGAGCCAGATGCCTCTACGGCCTCAGACACCTTGGGCTCCCAAGGCGTTCCATCCGGGTTAGGAGGATGAATGATCTCTCCAGCACTCATGGAAACACGCTGGGCTTCCGCGTTACTGCCACGAGACTTGGCCTTTGTAACAACCCCGCCAAGATCCAGCGCTCGCAGCATCTTGCTCTTCTGATCCGGAGTGGCCCGTGAAAGAAGCTCGAGGTATCCATCCATCGCCTGCGAAGAATCCTCAGGAACGGCTTCAGCAACGGCTTCAGGGACGGCCTCACTCTCCTGAACCACTGAAGTTGCTATGAAAGTCGCTTCCTGTAATGCAGCCTTCTTTGTTACGTCTTCAGCCATGATATCCTTTCAATGCAAATAGAGATAGAGAGGGGGCGTCAGCCCCCTCTCTATCTGTTAGTTCGACTCGTTTGTAACAAACGGACGATTCAAACTTACTTCAGCCAAACCACTGGATGGCGTATCCAGGGCCGACGTAGTCTCCATGAAGTGAACGGCATCACCACTGACAACCGCATCGTCAATACTGCCCGCAGTCGAAGTGAGATAGCAGAGACTATCGGTAGCCAAAGAGGCAAGCCCCTTGACAACCCCTCTGCCAGAAATCTGATACCAGCCATACTGGCTAGCGACATTGGCCGACATGGCTACAGCAACATTGCCTACTGCATTTGCAGATGCAAGCGCAGTAGTGAATCCACCAGAATCGTACGTCACAACAGACCCGACAACGGTGGACGCAACGCCAAGCAAGTAGATAAACTCGCCATCACCGTAATCGGTGGAAGCATAGTCTGTCCCCTTCACAATCATGCCGAGTTGATGCTTCTTAGTAGTTCCAGTCTCCTCGATGTCCTGCATTCCGATGAGACCAGGCTGAGTGGCTCTCCAGTCAGACATTATATGGTCTCCTTTATTCTAAGTCGTAGAGCAGACCCTGACGACGACGGTTATTGGTCACGAGCTGCATACCCGAGACCACGAAGGCCACTTTGGCCAACTGATTGGACGGCTCTTTGAACGGGGTCTTAGCGAAGTTTTTGCCCGCCTGGACCTTGAGCTTCAGATACTTCGTGTTAAGGAAGTACATGCTGTCACTGACGCAATCCCTGTCAGGGATCACCGGGGCACCGCGGAACGTAATAGTGCCCTGAGCGCCGATGCCATAAGAACCCGACGACTTCTCAGCAGTGCGAAGATGGCCAGTACCCTCGAAGACCGCCTCGTAGTTCCCGTAATGAGTGAACGAGGTAATGATGAGGTTGGGCTTGTCGTTGCCCTCTGACACATTATTCCACACCGTGCCCATGGTCAAAATACCCTGGTACTGATCGGTCGCCTTGCCCAGAAACCCACCAGAACTGTAAGTCCCATTGAAATCGGTGCGCTTATTGTCCCACCAGGAATTGGAGGACACGGCGATACCACCGAGAGTGGTTGCCGTACCTTCCGCAACGATGTCTTGCAGGCCCAACATGGACTTGCCAGACTGCGCCCCGTGGACAGCCGCGTTGATCGTATCAAGCGACTTGGTCATCGCCTGAGAGGTCTTAGCGGTGAGGAGCTTCTCTGCCGAGTCGGACTTACGAGACTCGACTTCCTCCGTCATCGAAATGACGATAGGAGTGGCGTTGTAACGGAACTGATAGAATGCGGCGGTAATGCCATCCGTGGCATTGGTGGACAGGACATCGTAACCGTCGAACCATTCCGACGTGCCCAGTCCATACATCAGGTCTTCCTGGATTTCCTTACCGCCGGTCTCCACCTCCATCACGCCAGAACGTCGCAGGCGACCTATCGTCGGATACTGATCCGAGATATTGTCGGTCAGCCGCTTGCGCTTGGAGCGCATGGTGAGCGTCCAGGCAGCATCCCAGGTTTCGCTCGATGTGGCTGCAGGCATTGTTAAACCTTTTTAAGATAAGGCTCACTCAAAACCTAAACTCTTCAGGCCCTGAGAAAGCTCAGTTGAATTAAGCTCTCCTATGCCCGAATCGGCGGCAGCCGTTGAAGTGCCGGTAGTGCTGCGTGCGCTGGCGGTGCGAGTACCGAGATCTGAGAGGGCCAGGTTGTTACTTGCTACCTGCGCCCTTCCGGTGACCAGTTCATAGGCTTCGGTCGGAGTATAACGCTGGGTGGTAGCCGGGTTGACTACCGCTGTCAGCGCATTGACCTGGTCCTTGTACTGATCAATGTCCGGATATTGCTGGCGAGCCTCAGCAGCCGTTTGATTGGCTCCTGCAGCCGCTTGCCGCAACAGCGCAACAGTCAGGGTCTGTATCGCTTTTTGCTGACTGTCGAACTGCGCCCTCAGATCCTCAACCGCTTTACCGTGCTTGAGCTGAACCACCTGATCGACGATGTCCAGTCCCCTGGCTTCATCTTCGGTCAGTGTGGAACGAATCCCGGCAAAGGGGTCGTCCTCGTCCGCGCTGGTGCTATTAGCAGCAACAGCGCGATTCATCAACGCCTGCTCACGAGCAGTTACTTGCTGCTCACGAGCCTGTACGCTCCGTGCCACTTCCGCGTCTGCCTGCCGCTTCCGGGTGTAATCACCCTTCAGTTCCCGAACTATTGGCTGAGCCTCGGGGGGCAATTTATCGATCTCAGTGGTTTCAAGATCGACGTTTGGTGCGGGTACTCCAGACTCGGTCGTTCTGGGAGCGGGCGAGGAATCCGTCAGCGCAGGTAGTTCCGGAGACGAAAGGTCTTCGTCCAGGTCGCCACCCAGATCAAAGGATTCGTCCGCGGAGTCTGCGGAGGTCGTTCCTGTCCCCGAATCAGAATCCGAGGGAATTGCTTCTGACATCTAATCTACTCCTTTGTGTCCGGATTGTCCACCCAGACAGTATCGTCGGGCTCTCGGGAGGGGGGTTCTGGCACTCGGTACATCCGAGATCCTCCCACCAAGTCATGGGCTTCCATGACATTCTGCTCCTTGAGCAGTTGCTGCTTGTGTTCGTATGATTCCACCACACACCCCAGCGCCGGCTCGAACTTGCCGTACATCTCAGTCCCGACATTGAAGTCCGGCTGCCCCTTCTGATGGGTCCATTGAGCTCGACGGCGGCATGAAGAACATGCGGTGGTCTGAGGAATCCGACCGGAGAAGACCCCGGTGGTTAAATGACCTGCGGAACACTTGAAGTTCCAAGTCTTAAGCATAATTAATTCTGCTGACGGTTCAGGTTATGGGGCTGAGAAATTCGCTGCCCCTTGCTGCGAACAGCGGACTGGATTTCCTTGGCACCGGAAACTGCACTTTCAGGCGCACCAGCGGCCTGATCGCTAATATTCTTGATCCGGGCCGGACCTGCTCCCCCGCCCCCTCCACCACCCCCTGGCCCTTGAATGATCTGCTGAAAGGCCTCCTGATGATCGGACAGGTGCTGCTGAACCAACTGCACTATCTGAACCAGTTGCTGTAGCTGCTGTGCCTGCTCCGGCTGTATGGCGGGGCCCAGTTGCTGTAACTGCTGAATGTTCTGCAAGAGCGGAGAGTCCTGACCCTCGAGAAGAACCTTATGGACAGGCATGTGGGCGCGATGGTTCTCGATGGGCACCACATCCACCTTCTGCCCGGTCATCATCAGCCGGTTCTCGTAATCAGCCGCCCTCTGAGCATCGATGGTAGCGGACTGCCCGATGAACTTCTCCATATTCGGCACCCGGAAGGCTCGCAGGAGATGCTTGATCGCCTCAGGCCTCGGGATCTCCGGCAGGCGGATGAGGAACTGGAACAGGGCCAGGGCATCCTCCCGCTCTAGCTCCTCGAAGAGCGGCTTCATACTACCAGCCTCGACGGTGATCTTCCAGCGGGCCTTGAACATATCGGTGCGAACCGCCTCGAAGATGGGCTCGTCTTCTGTCTCGGCGGTATTGACCAGGAAATTGATCGGTGTATAGCGCCTGTCAGCAAGAATCCGCATGAAGTTATGAGCGGTGGCCTTGTAGACCTCAGCCACCTTGTCCTGCATCCATTCCCGGTTCAACTGCCCGAAGGAGGCTATCAGACTGGCCTCAGTAGCGGTCCTCGCAGGACCGCCTCCCAGAGCCAGCTGGCTTACCTGAAGCACCTGCTCCTCGTATTGACGGGCGTCTGACTCCAGGCCCAGCTGGTCCTGCTGGACGTTGTTGGTGGGCATCTCCGCAAAGGAGTTATTCACATCGCTGACCCACGCAATGGTGTCTTCGTCGCCCCGAGCGATCTGATCCCCGATGTTCGGATTCTCAGCCATCTCGTTCTTCTGGCCCAGAATCTTGCGGGTGTTCTGCTTCAGCAGGGACCTCCGCCTTGATACCGACTCCACGATGAGCTTCTGCGTATCCTCGGCATACGCCATCATGGGCTTGCCGTAGAAGGTCTCATGCGAGAGGTCGAACCACAGGTCTTTATAGGGAAACCCTCCCTGCACCAGATACCCGCCTGAAGGCGTGAAGCGGCCGGTCAGCTTCTCTTCTCCAGTAATGGGGTCCCGGGAAATCTCCGACTGCCCGGAAAGGAAAGGATGATCGATATACTCCCCAGGCTGCTGAACGCCCTCCCCGAAGGTGAGCCGCTTCTGATGGATGCGGTCGTGGAACTCCCGCAGGATGACAAACTTGCCGTCGGTCTTGGACTCCTCCACCGCCTCACTCTCGTCCTCCATATCGCTCTCCAGCATGTCGGCCAACATGCCGTCCTCGTCATTCTCCTTGGAGAGAGGCTTGATCTCGTTCCTGAACTTCTTAGTAAAGCGCTCGTCCTGCTGAACGAACTCATACGGCACCAGCATCTTCTCCCACACATATCGGGCGTGAGAGAGCTTGTGAGGGGGCGTCAGAGGGTCTGGGAACATATTGAAGGGTGAAACCCGCATACAGAAGACATTGCCGTTAGCCATGTCGTCGTTGGATATATAGGGCGGCACCACATCCTGATCGCCGGGAGGGTTGACGCCGTACTTGACCCAGCCGATGTAGCAATAAAGGGCATCGAAGATCTGCTGCTGGACTTCCGCCTTGGCCCCGGTTATCTCAAGGAGCGCATTGCATATGCGCTCGAGGATCTCCGCCTGGAAGGACATGGTCTGATTTTCCACTCGCATGAAGATGCGAGGGTAGTTGAAGGCGATAGACGTAATGATCTGCCGGGTCAGGGGCAGGAAGCGGGAGATCTTCACCACCTTATCGGCGGGCAGCTTGGAAACCTTCAGGTCGAGATTGTATTGCTTGATGAGCCGGCGCCATTCCTCGTGCTTGGGCTTCATCCACTTCTCGCAGGTGTCGAAGGTCTTGTGGTAGAAGTCCAGCTGCTTATCCGACAGTTCCTCGAACCGCGGTCTCTGGGCTATTTCAGTCATGCATATACCTGTTCCTCTTCAGCCCGATCCAGCTCCTCCAGCACGTTGCCGCCGAAAAACGGGTCCCTGTTAGCGGCCGGAGCAGGTCGAGCAGGTCGATAGGCATGCATACAGGCGTATCGAAGACGATCTCCGGCATGATCGTCAGATCGAGTATCCACATCCTCGGGATTGTTCTTGTCCCGCGGCAGATTGGGCAGGGTCTCAAGCGTATTCCGGTTCCATTCACCGGAAAAGACGAAAAACTTCTTCCGCTCCAGTAAATCGTTGAGAACGCGCCAGCCGGTGATGCGGTCATTGTTCCCCTTGGACAGATAGAGGCCGTTTTCGGCAAATACGTCCGCCGGGGAGTGATTGACCACTTCGGTGAGCCGCCGCTTGGCCCACATGGAGGGATCTGCCCAGATCGAACCTGGTTTCCTACCGCCACCGGACTTGAGCTGCGTAAAAGGACAGGATTCGATCATTTTGTTGATTTCGTAGGCATGAGAAGAGGCGGCAGCCCCGCCGCGATGGTATTCGCTGATCTGGTAGAGGTTGTTGTCGTAGTCGATGGTGTGAAGGGCGAAATTGCTGGGAGCCGCCTCCCCGTAATCCAATGCTCCGAAGAGCGGCCAGCCTTCAGGGATCTCAAACGGAGGGATGGCGACCTCATGCGTCCTCCAGTTGCTGAAAAAGCTCCCTACCGCCACCTCCCAGTCTCCCTCGAGCCATGCACGGACTAATTCCGGGTCCCCGACGCTCTTCAAGCGCTCGATATAGCCCGGATCGCGGTCCAGAAGGATCTTGTTGTCGGTGATATTGCCCTTGATGAACATTCGATCCATGGCCGAAGCCCCGTCTCGGATCATCTGCCCACCGGCAGGAAAGGGATCGATGAAATAGCTTTTCACCGCCTGATGCCCCACACCACCCGGATTCCCCGAGGCCCGAATCCGCATGTTCTTCACCCCTACAGAAGAGCGCAGACAGGCCTTGAGCTTGTGGTAGGCCTTCAAATCCGGCCAGTTGGTCAATTCATCGAACGCAATATGAGTATACTCGTGCCCCTGGTAATGCTCGGCGTCCGCCTCGGTCTCCATATGGCGAAGACGCAGGGTAACCGTGCCTTCAGGGTGGGGAATCCTAAACTCATGCACTCCGACCTTATACTCAGTACCGGGGAAGGCCTTGAAGAGAATCTTCCGGCCTTCCTCCACCACCTCGTCGAGTTCCGGGTAGGTCTTCCTGAAGATTATCCCTCTCCAGGCAGGACCATACTCAGCCACATCGGCGGCGAAGTCCCCGATCAGCAGGGATGTCTTGCCCGGACCCCGAGAACCACCCACAAACAACTCTGGGATGAACGGAGCCCGAATGGTCATCTCCTGCATCCCCGGCTGGGGCTGCCAGGGCTGGGGCTTTGCTATCATCGATGCTCTATGATCTGAGCCAGATTCGACTCAATTACCTGGTAGTTGCCCTCGGCCACCCAGTAGATAATACCCCCACCGGACTCTACAGACGGCGACGACGCTCCCAACCGATCGAGAGCCTCCTGTGCCGCGTCCCTGACGCTAAAGGCCGGAGGAGGCGGGGGAAGAGGAGCAGTAATCTCCTGCGCCGCCTCCTTGACCACAGTGGGCACCGTCTTCTTCGGAGCCTTCTTCTTTGGTGCTTTGGACTTTGCCATGAGATTCACCTCGTAATGGGCTAATAGGAGAAGAGGCCCTACGGGGCCTCTTCAACAGCTACCATCTGCGCGTTCTGAGCCTGCCACTCCTCGTAAGTCTCCGCCCGAGGAGGCAGCCTGAGGCCCACCTCGCCTGTATGAGTTACCTCTACCACCTGCTTATCGTCCCCAACCTCCTGACGGATGGCGGTGAGAACCTTGATTTTCAACTGCACCTGCTTCTTATCCAAGTCTTGAAATAGCTCTGAAAGGCAGAGAACCCGCTCCTTCCGATCCGCCAGCGGCACGTCGTCGAAATTACGACGCCAGAGATCCATCTGCCGCTTGAACTCCGCCTGAAACTCCGGAGTTCGCCGCCAGCGATTCACCGTAGCTCGAGTAACGCCCAGCGTCTCAGCAATCAACGCCCCGGTATCCTTCTTCCCGTTCCGCTCCGTCAGGAGCAGGGCTATGGCTTTGTTCTGGTCGTGCTTGAGCGGTGAGTTCGTAGTGTCCACAAACTCCATCAAGCGGTCCGTGTCAACGTTTACTCGTGGCAATAGAACCTTCCTGTTGGATACCCCACCCGGCATACACCGAGACCGGAGAAGGGCGCTTCTATCCCGGCTTTAGCGAATAAAAAAAGAGGGTCCCCTGACCTCTCCCCAATAGGCCAGCAAGACCCTCGTTTCCCCTATTGCGTTCAGGCCCCCTACACTCCCCTTAGGTAAGGAGCCCAAGTCCAAGTAACAACGATCCCCCCCAAAAGTCAAGCCAGCCACATAGCGGGACAAGGAATCCAGGCGCTGAAATTCCTTGTCCCGCTACCCCGATAGTAGCGGCGCGTCGCGAAAACGTCGCGGGAACGTTCTGACGTTCCGGTAATACTATAGGCGTCGGAACAACGTTGCTATGTAAAATGGCCCCCTCCCCGAAGGGGGGGCCATTTTACAACCCTCTACCGGTCCCTACCGGTAGGGAAATTCCACAGACCGGTAGCGGTAGGACAAGAAAACCCGAAGATGCCGAAGATGCCCTGTCCTGTGAGAGGGGCATCTTCAGGGAGGGAGGGGCATCTTCGCAATCCCGCTAGAATAATTCTAGCGGACCCCGAGAACTCCAGAATTCTAAAATTCTGAGAGAACCTCAGCCCCATACCCCCCTCAGGGCCGGGGTAACGCCTAGGGATAGGCCAGGAGACTCCAGGGGGTTAGTCCTCAGGGGACTCCAGGGGGATTGTACAAGGGGATTCCAGAGGGGTTTGGATATGGGAGGTGTATACATGAACCTGTACGGGATGACCCACCCCCGGGTTCACCTAGTGCCAGCTCCTGCCTGCCTGCCTGCCTGCCTGGCGCCGCACCCGCACCCGCACCCGCACCCGTCCGCAGCTGGCGCCAGCGGGTTCGACATCGCCGCCGGGCCACCCTGGCGGCGGGTTCGATACCGGGCCCGGGCGGGTTGGGTTCGACAGCCAGGTCCGCCTATTGAATATTGAATATTCAATATTGAACCTCTTGTATACGGTTGAACCTATTCAATATCCAATTGAACCTATTGAATTAACGGCGCCATTGAATATTGAACCTATTGAACTTCAATTATTGAACCTATTGAACTTCAATAGGGCCAGGTTGAAAATATATCTTGACTTTGCCGATTGTATCCCATATATTAGTAGGGCGTCAGGGAATGGCCTTGACGCACCACGCACCACATCACAAGGGGAATAGAGCAATGGCCACCACAATTCGGAAGGTATACGGCGGCGATGTCTGCGGAACTTGTCACCGCTGGATACCGGGGATGGCGCCTGGCCGAGTAACCACACCGGACGCATTCTGCGCCTGTCCCGGCATCACCGACGCCGAGGCGCTTGCCAAAGATGACGCCCACCACCTTGACCAAGCAGTTGCCGCCGGGGTACTGGCGGCCCCGAGCATTCCCGAGCGCGTCACGGCCGTCCAGGACAGGCTGCAGGCCTTGCTGGACACCGTCAAGATTATGAGTATCCAGCTGGGGGCCTGGGAACGGGCAATGACTCATCGGGATGAAATGTTCAGCACCGACGACGACCAGGAAGAAAAGCCCGTCGGTATGTCGGCCCGCATCGCGGAGGAGGACGCCGAGACGGCCTTATTAGCCACAATCGAAAAGCTAGAGCAAGGGACGTATTAACCACCACGGCGCCCGCCAATCGGGCGGGCGCCAACCACCACCACACACAAGGGGAACCAACACCATGGCCACCACCACAACCGGCCGTTGTCGCCGCTGTGAAAAACAAGACCGCAAGCGTCACGTCTACAAGTGGAAACGCTCTCGCAAACGCTTGTTACGGGATGCGATCTGTCCAGCGTGCAAGGCGCCGCTGCACGGCACTTCCCACTTGCTACGGGAACCGATAGTAGTCCATGGCGAACCGTTGTTCACCCGATCCCCGGGCGCCGTTTTAGGTTATTACCGCAAAGCTCCGCCCATTCCTCAGGACTAGGGCGACCGTACGCAAATGGAACCTTAGTCAAGAGGACATAGCGGCGCTGCAAAAGAACAACGCCTACCTTAACGACGTCGCCGCGAAAGCCTTAGCAGGGAAACTAAAGTAAACCACACCCGGCGCCCGCCGTCCTGGCGGGCGCCACCACACCACACCACAAGGGGAACCAATGGCCATTCAATTTTATCAGCGAAGCAATTACGGCGCCGAGCCGAGGATATACATCGACGACGGCGTCACGGCCCGCCAATTGGAGCAATTGACCGGGCGGAAGACGTACACCGTCCGCGACCTGCAGATTCTGGCGGGGCTCGGCGCCGAGTTTACAGAAATTCCGGACCCGCGACGGCCCGCCGTCCCCGCCTGGCGGTTGGCGTCATGACTGCCCGCAGACTGACCGTTAAACTGCGGACCGCCGCCGAGCGTTATATTGCCCTGCAGGCGCGTGCAATCCACCCCGAGGGAAACACCGACAGCGGCGGGCGCTGGTACCCTGTCCGGCAGCTACCGTGTTGCAGCGACATCCGGACGCCGTCCAGGGCGTACCCTTGGTCTTATATGACACATTGCAGGACAGCGGCGCATGTTGCGGCGGACCTGGACGTTGACCCGGACCGCTTGCGCTGGGCCGTCCACAAGGTGCGGGCGGAAGGCTTTTTGCCCGATAGTACCTTGGAACCAGCAGAGCTGGGCCGCTGGCTAAAAATTGGAACGCAATCATGACCGCCCGCAAACCTGGACGTCCGCCCCTTCACAGCGGCCCACTCGGCGGACGGACCCGCCGAGTATCTTTGACGCTGCCCACCGCCTTGCTCGAGGAGATAGACCAACAAGCTAGCGAAGCGTCCGCTTCCTGGGATCTCCGGGTTTCCCGGTCCGCGATCGCAACGTATATGCTGAGGGAGTTTCTAGAAGCTGAAGCGGACTGGCTGAATATGGACGACGGCACATAACCCCGCCGCCACCATAAACGCCGAGAAAGCCCCTGAGGACGTCCTCAGGGGCTTTCTTTGTTTTATGCCTGTCTGTATACCTATTTACGCCGGCGGGCCCTGTCGGCCTTATACGCGGCCCTCAGGCAATATACCACCACGACAACGGCCAATACTCCCTCGATCATACCGGCGCCGGTTCCTGGACGGCGTCGTCAATTATGTGACCCGCGATTTCTTCCCAATTGACCGCAGACAGTGCGGCCCCGAGTAAGTCCGCCGCCCACCCTACGGCGTCGAGCTCTACGGGGACGGCGTCCTCATAGTGCTCCTTCAATTGCTTGGACATTCCCCAAACGCCGGCGCCGGCGTCCGCCGCAAGCTCCGTCCAATATTCCCCAGAGCCGTCGTTATCCATCCAGAGCTTGACGGCCCAAGTTTCGTAGTTAGTCCACCCGTTATATTTTTCGCTCATTTCGGCGCCCGGACTGGCATTAATACGCCGACGGGCCCGCCGTCCCTGTACAGTGCCAGCGGCGCTAGCTCCGACTCGGGGCAAGCCTGGACGGTGTCAAACCTGGTATGCGAATAGGCGAACGCCAACTTCCGGGCGTCCGCATAGGACGCCGCCCGGGCGGCGTCCGCCGTGGTGAACTCGACTAGGTCGTAATCATACCGGCCCGCTTTCGGAATCATATCCGGCGCCGCTACCGCCGGCGCTGTCGCGTTATCGATTGCGGCCCGCCACACTTCGCCGCAACTCTCCGCCGTCACTGACCGGCGACTATACGCGCCGTCTCGGTGATCTTTCTCTACCCACTCCCGCAATTTGGCAATGCGGGCGGGCGCCGAAACCATAGACGCCGCCGGAAACAGATAGACGCCGTCGGTAAGATAGTCGGCGTCTATACAACGCTGACTCCCTGAAACGTGGATTGAGTGTTTCACTCCCTGAAGTGCATCTAACATATTGGCCACTCCCCTTGTGTGTGTTCCCTGGCGGAATTGCCAGGCGTCCCAATATAAAGCAAGATTGCGCACCCGGTCAAGGTTATTCTGCGGGCCCGCCGCGCCGTCCAGGTGGCGGGCCGTCCAGGTGCGGGCGGACGCGGGCGGACACGGGCGGGACGACGACGCGGCGCCGGCGCCCGCCCGGAGCAATTCAGAAAGTTTGGCTACGCGGTAACCAGAAAGTTTGACTACGGCGTAACCAGAAAGTTTGGCTACGCCGTAACCAGACTAGTGCAAAGGGAAGTTCACATCCTTCCGTTGGTCGTCCAGGGCCCAGCATATGCCGCATGTATCGCAGGCACCCGGACAATCCGCCGAGGTCATCGCGGCCATTTCGTACCGGGTATCGATATATTCCGCCCGCTCGCCGGCGAACGCTATAGCATACCCCCCGAGCAACCGGTCGGGGATATCCTCAGGACTATCCACCATGGACGGCCACATCGACAGGACTATCTCGAGGTTGGTTGGGAGTCCGGCGGGCGTATTCGGTAAAAAATCGAAACTTTTAGTGAACGCCAGAAACTGAGTCTGCGGGTTATTACCGCAAAGCTCCGCCCATCGGCGGAGGTGGTCGGCGGAGATAAAATCGCCCGATACATGGATACGAAACATTAACGGGCGGACCCGCGACACGGCCCCCTCGATTGCGGCGAAGTAAGCGTCCGGATCGGATCGCAGCAATTCCGACGACCCGGTCCAGGACTTACGCACCGAGGGCCAAATCCATGCCTTGAAAGCATAGCAGTCAAAAATACAGTGTTTCGCCGCCGGCCCGCAATCGCGGCCCATTACCAGTGAAACGTTCATTACATGGCGCCCGAGTTTGGCAGGCTGGCCCGGTTGAACCACACTAAAACCCATTATATGTCCCATCCCGCTTCAATCTTATCGGCACAGGGCCCGCAATAGGCATAGTCCGGCCTTATCCGTACCTTGCGTTCGCACCCCAGACATACTTTCTGGACGTTTTCACGTTGGACCCGGTGATAAAAGTCCACCATATCCGGATCGTCCATACCCTCCCAATACCCGAAATTGTCGTCGTAATAACCGGACATATCAATAATCCTCCGCCTCAATAGGTTCCTCAGCCCAGTACCCCGGATCTGTTAAGACGTCCGGACGGTACCCCGCCAGGCGGGCGTCGGCGCATTCATCGCAAACCCGGCACAAATAGATTCCCCTGGCGTCGAATTCCTGCCAGCTATCGGCCCCCCCTCGACACATATCCGGCGGACTGCAAGCTATCGCTGCCATTTCAAATCCCCTTGTTTTTCCCTCAGGGCCTACCCCTAAGGGTGTGCTCTAATATAAAGCAATTGACAGGGAGCGCAAGCAAAAAGATTGCACGGCCAACCAAGATCCCGCCCGACGGGAGCTACGCAGCAACCAGAAAGTTTGGCTACGCTACGCAGCAACCAGAAAGTTTGGCTACGCGGTAACCAGAAAGTTTGACTACGGCGTAACCAGAAAGTTTGGCTACGCTACGCAGCAACCAGAAA
>Ga0208450_1001115_pt1 | contig 13112 bp, 17 predicted proteins | sample MalvireepMed_908_FD_184249 | JGI IMG/M metagenome (GOLD analysis project Ga0208450, IMG submission 184249) | Marine viral communities from the Global Malaspina Expedition - Malaspina viral metaG DeepMed_908 (SPAdes) (version 2) | ecosystem: Environmental > Aquatic > Marine > Oceanic | place... | reverse complement strand
GTATATTAAATAAAGGTGTCTTAGAGCAGCTAGATACACCAGAAGCCTGTTATTCCACGCCGGCAAGCCGCTTTGTGGCCCGCTTTATGGGCGAGGCTAGCTTTTTACAGGCAAGCTACGACAATAATAGTGCATCAAATCCGAATAACACAGTGATAACGGACATAGGTAATGTGCCAGGTACGCCGTTACACCATGCCCATGGCGACGTAGATTTACTGGTTAGACCCGATGATTTAAGCCTAAACGGCGCGCATCCCTCTCCCAATGGGACGGTGGAATGGGTACGTTACGAAGGGGAAAGCCGCTTGTATGCAGTAACGCTAGATAATGGTAGCCACCTTAAAGTAAGGGTTAGCCATGAAAACGCGATTAAGCCGGGAGAGCGTGCCCATGTGCAGCTTGTGACTACCCATCCTTTGGCTGTATTTCCGAAATAGCAGTTTAAGCAATTTATCAGTTTAAAAAAGAAAGGGCGGTGAATAAAATCACCGCCCTTTTTCGCGTTAACCTATGGGTAAGTTTCAGCGAAATTCGTTGCTACGCACTTTCGTTAACCACAATCACTTTGCGATGAGGGAAAGGTATTTCAATATTGGCTTCATCCAGCGCTTTTTTGATTTGCTCAGGGACTGAGAAGCGAATGTCGAAATAGTGCTCACCATGACAAAATGGGCGAACAATAAAATCGACAGAACTGTCGTTCAGGGTAGATACTTCAACAAAGGGCGCAGGATCTTTTAGCACGTGAGGGTGTTCAGCTAATACCTTATCAATAACGGCCCGGGCAGCATCAGTATTTTCGTTATAGGCCACACCAAACGTCATATCGACACCACGAATTTCATGATGGGAATGGTTTACGATTTGCTCGCCCCAAATTTGGCTATTGGGAATAATAATTTGTTGGTTGTCGAAAGTTTGTAGAATGGTGGTGAATAAATCCACTTCGGTAACTTTTCCAAATTTACCTGCCGCGTCAACAAAGTCATTAACTTTATAAGGGCGAAAGATAAGTAGCATAACCCCAGCAGCAAGGTTTGAAAGCGTTCCTTGCAGTGCCAAACCTATGGCTAAACCTGCCGCGCCTAATAGCGCGATAATAGAAGCCGTTTGAACACCAAATCGATTCAGTACGGCAATGCCCACAAAAGCTAATATGGTGTAGCGGGCCACACTACCAAAAAATTTAAATAGGGTGTCATCTAATTGGGGGTGGCGGTTAGCAATGGCTACTATGCCTTTATACACTTTACCTGCTACCCAAAGGCCAACAATTAAAATGGCTAACGCAAGCAAAATATTGGTTGCCCACGCTAACGCGGCAGGCAAATATTGATTGATGTCTAAAGACGCCAAAAAGTCTTCCATGGACTCAATTCCTCTAACATTTAATGTGTGATTATTCGTTTTTATTGAGTTGCTGCTCAATGTAGGGGGTAGTTATAGGTGAATTACTCTACATTTAGTATTGTTAATAAGTATGAATATCCAAATCTAATGCCAATGACAGAAGATTAAATTCAGCGTAAAACACGGGTTGGCGTTGAGCAACGTGGGTTATTACGTATAATCCACGCACACGTAAAGCGCTTACACAAGGTAGAACGCTTCGCGTGGACTCATGTAATAACCTAAGGTGAAGGCAAAGTGATAAAGCGTGATGTAATTGTAATTGGTGCCGGAGCAGCCGGGCTGTTTTGCGCAGCGCAAGCCGGTGCGCGAGGCCGTAGCGTAGAGGTGCTAGATCACGCCAAAAAAGTGGGGCGAAAAATACTGATGTCTGGCGGTGGGCGTTGTAATTTCACCAATATGTATGCTGAACCCGCTAATTTCTTATCGCAAAACCCGCACTTTTGTAAGTCGGCATTAAGCCGCTATACCCAATGGGACTTTATCGCCTTGGTGGCCGAGCACGGCATTGCCTATCATGAGAAAACCTTGGGGCAGCTATTTTGTGATGACAGCGCGAAAGACATTGTCGATTTATTGCTAAAAGAATGCAGCAAGGCCCATGTCACTGTGACTACACGCTGCGAAATCCTCAGTGTGGAAAAGTGCGAAAGTGGGTACTTACTATCTACATCAAACGGCGATTACCAGTGTGAGTCTTTAGTGGTCGCCACAGGCGGATTGAGTATGCCGAAACTAGGAGCCACCCCTTTCGGTTATAAAATTGCCCAGCAGTTTGGCTTAAATGTGCTTCCTACCAGAGCCGCTTTGGTGCCCTTTACCTTACATGAAAAAGACAAAGCGACACTGGCTGAGTTAAGCGGTATCGCGGTGGATGTGTACGCAAGTTGCAACGACACCACGTTTAAAGAAGCCATGCTTTTTACCCACCGAGGCTTGAGTGGCCCAGCCATGTTACAAATTTCCAGTTACTGGGAAGCGGGCGATACACTGAGCATTAACACATTGCCCAACGACGATAGCCATGAATTACTAGAGACAGCCAGAACATCCACACCCGATGCGCTACTGGCTACCTGTTTAAACAAAGTGTTTCCCAAGCGCATGGTGCAAAGCTTCATTGATTATCATCAGTGGCGAAACGTACCCGTGAAGCAACTGACTCATGGCGAATGCGATGCCATCGCGAATACGCTAGAAAACTGGCCAGTGAAGCCCAACGGCACCGAAGGTTACCGAACCGCAGAAGTCACCATTGGCGGCGTAGATACCAACGAACTCTCATCAAAAACCATGATGGCTAAAAACGTGGAAGGCCTCTATTTCATTGGCGAAGTGGTAGACGTCACCGGCTGGCTAGGCGGCTTTAATTTCCAATGGGCCTGGAGCAGCGGCTGGGCCGCGGGGCAGGTGGTGTGAGTGTTTTCGCATAATAAAGTTTGTACATTAATATGGGAAGTATAAATAAAGTTGGGAAAATTTAGGGACATTTAAAAATAAAGTTCTATAAATCAAACCACTTATATATTTAATTTTCTTCCGGGTCTAAATATCTAAGCTTCCTATTGCGAGAGCCATTTTTTGCAAATACGCATCTTTACCACCTGCTCGACGGTAAACTTCTTGCAGTTCAATCTCTCTATCTACTTCGAGAGCTCTTTTGTGTAAATTGCCTTTTTTGTGGTGCTCATGCAAAGCTGATTCAGTTTCGAAAAACCAACTCTCGCATGGCGTGTGTGATGAGTAATAACCACGCTCATGGTTCTGAGAAAGCGTTACACTTTTTACATCTATTATGTCGTTATTTGGACATATCTTATACATCTGGGGGGAGTTAAGGAAGATGCGAATAAGTCCTTAATGTGAGATCATGGCAGCACAGCAAATCACAGCCACTAACGCCATGAGCCAACAGTTAACCTTTGCCGATAGCGAGTTTTCGAGTAAACGCCGCCAGACCCGTAAAGAGATATTCCTATCCCGGATGGACAACCTGTTGCCGTGGACTCAACTACTGGAAGTGATTGAACCCTTTTATCCTAAAGCAGGTAACGGTCGCCGTCCGTATGCACTTTAGACCATGTTCCGCATTCACTGTATGCAGCAATGGTACAGTCTGAGTGATGAGGCGATGGAAGATGCGCTGTACGAGATTGCTTCAATGCGCCAATTTGGACATTTATCACTGGATAAAGCCATTCCTGACCGTACCACGATTATGAACTTCCGGCACTTGCTGGAAAAACACAAACTGACTCGCAAATTATTCAAAACGGTCAATCAATGGCTGTCGGACTGCGGTGTGATGATGACACAAGGCACGTTGGTGGATGCGACGATTATTGAAGCGCCCAGCTCCACGAAGAACAAAAAGAATGAACGCGACCCGGACATGCATCAGACCAAGAAGGGCAATCAATGGCACTTCGGTATGAAAGCCCATATTGGAGTCGATGCAAAGAGTGGTCTGACGCATACACTGGTGACCACAGCAGCCAACGAACATGATCTGAACCAGTTGAAAAATCTGCTACACGGTGATGAGGAATTCATCTCTGGCGATGCTGGTTATCAAGGCGCAGAAAAACGCGAAGAGCTGAAAGAGACTAACGTGGAATGGCTGATAGCAGAGCGTCCCGGCAAAGTTCGGGCGATGAAGAAGCATCCCCGCAAGAATAAAACCGCCATCAACATCGAATATTTAAAAGCCAGCATTAGGGCGAAGGTAGAACACCCGTTCCGGATCATCAAATGTCAGTTCGGCTTTATCAAAGCACGCTATAAAGGGATTATGAAAAATGATTCACAGTTAGCCATGCTATTCACCTTGGCGAACCTGTTTAAAGTAGACCAGATGTTACGACAACAGCCAAGATCTGTCTGAAATCCGGGAATAACCCGGAATTAGGCCGAAATTAGGCCTAAAACAGCGATATATTGGTCTAAATCGCAAAATTGAAGTTCAAAAATCACGCAGGTCGTGCAGCGGTTTAATTGAGCGCTAAATTGCGGGACTTATTCGCAGTTTCCTTAACTTATATCCATAGAGTAGAGCTCGGCAATTGCAAAGTATCTTTCGACAGAGAAGCCGACTAAAAGCTATTAGGGCTTTGCTTCTTAGTGGTGATTCAATCCAGAAATTTGGAGAGTGCTTCTCTTTTATCTTTACTGAGCGAATTTATCTTACCCATGAGTTCCTCGCTACATTTATCTTTACCTCGTCCTTCGATCAAGTGTGGCAATCCATCTCCTGTGATGATCCAATGAACATTTACCTTATGTCCAAATTTGCCAGTTAGTTTGGATAATAGATATAACTTTTCTGGATCAACAAAAGCATCGCCAGTAAAAGCTTTTCTCAGCGAAGATGAGTTCGCATAACCGAGCTTTCTTGAGCATTCTTCAATTGTTAAACCTAACACATGATCTACGACATGCTTCAGTCTGACTGACATTGATAATCTGAGCTGGGGGTTGGTACTTAATCTTGCCAAGAGATATTGATATTATGACTAAATTTTTTATATTATCATTTATAGTTGATGCATTTGCAAAAGTTTTTCCTTATAATTCGGAGTCAAGCGTACGTATTAAAGATGTGAAGCATGAAGAGCACCAGACCTGTATCGATTCTTGTTAAAAAACAAGAGCCTAAGTATTCAGTAGTGTTTAACACCTATTGGAAGTTTGCGTTTTTAAGACAAGAAAGCTTTTTCAATAGGCTTCATGAACCTCAAGGTCCCTGGAGTGATGATAAAATTCTTAGTGAATACAAGTTCACTAATGCTTACAGAGCTTCTGATAGGGTAAGCCAATATCTAATAAAGAACGTAATTTATAGCAAAGAATGGTCTATCCAAAATACTGTGCTGAGAATTCTGTTATTTAAATTCTTTAATAAGATAGAAACTTGGCAGTTGCTCGAACGTCACTTTGGTGAAATTTCTGTTGAAACGTTCAACGTCGATCTGTATGCGAAAGTTCTCCAAGAAGCAATGGACAGGCGGAAATCGATCTATTCGGCCGCCTATATAATGCCCTCAGGCCCAAAAGCACAGTATCAGGGCAAAAGAAAACATGAGTTTCATCTTTCCTTGCTGGAAAAGTTGATAACAGGTTCGTTTATTGACGAAATCTACGCATGTAAAAGTATGAGCGATGCTTACGAGAGAATTCTAAAAATAGAGTCACTTGGGAAATTTTTAGCGTATCAATTCGTCACAGATCTTAATTACTCTCAACATTTCAATTTTAGTGAACAAGAATTTGTGGTTCCAGGTCCTGGTGCTTTAGATGGTATAAGGAAGTGTTTCGTCGAATTAGGTGATTACAATACGACTGATATTATTCATTTTATGATGGATTCACAGGAACGAAGATTTGATGAATTAGGCTACCCGTTCAAGAATCTTTGGGGTAGAAACCTTCAGTTAATTGATTGCCAGAATCTTTTTTGCGAGGTTGATAAGTATTCGAGGGTTGCTCACCCTGAAATTTCAGGAGTAAGTGGAAGGCAGAGAATTAAGCAAAAATTTAAGCCTCAAAAATCACCAATTGAAGTATTCTATCCTCCTAAATGGGGTATCAACGACAAAATTATAAATTCAGTCGATTGGCCTCAAGCGGCAGCAATGTGAGAGTTCGATCTTGAGCGTTCACTTTTAATATACCCTCATTCTTTTCCGTGAGCTCGCGGAAAATGCGGTAACTTTCCAAAATACAATACCGCCACTCCCAAGGCTCACAATCTTTAACTTCTAGTCCCCTGACTAACCTTATTATTTGTTTTATAACTCCTATATCTACCCACTTTACATCTTTTAAAAAGTGAGGCTGTGCGTAATCATATATGTAGTTTATTACAGCCTCTTCTACTATAGCTGCTCGTGCGCCATCCTCAACTTCATCAACCTGTGGGTTACTTTTTCTTTTCGCTTTTAACAATCTTCGAAAAACGGGAGACCAACCAAGTAATCCCGCGCCAGCTATATGGAATATGTCATGGAATCTGTAGCCATCATTATAATAAGAGTTATCCGTAAGTCGGTCGCCGAGTTGCACACCATTCATGCGCATTATGCTAGACTTCCCACCCTCTACGGTTAGGAACTCAATCTCGAATTGCCTTGGCAATTTTTCGTAGAAGGGATATCCCTTATCGAATTCGCGGGCTGGCATACTCATTTCGCCCCAATAGCCCAGTGTTTTCGTTATATTTTCAAAGGCTACTCTTTCAAGCTCTGTATTTACGGAGATTGAAAGCTTCTGTAAGTCAGTCAATATATTGGTTATAACGTGTTCGATTTCGCATGGTGAATTCAATTGCGAGATAAGCAGTTCTTTTTGGTTTTTTAGGTGTTGGATTTGCTCCATTAAAGAATAAACAACATCAAACCGGTTTATATTTTCTTTAATGTCTGCCGCTGGCCAAGCCAGAATGGGAATATTTAGTCTACTCGCGATAGTTGTTACATACCAGAGGATGTCACCTATCTCCTCTTTGAGATGTAACTCAAAGTCAGCGTAGGCTTTTTGGTCGCGTTGTTGCTTCTTCAAAACAGAAGCTATGGATCCGAGCTCACCGATTGCTCCCAGAATGGCGATATCTGGCCCATGTGGATTTTCCCAATTTATACGTACTGTTCGGGTAGCCTCTTCTTGATATGAAATAGCATCCATTTCTATTCTTCCAATGAATTTACCAAAGTCCTAAATGATCGAACTTTACCGCTGTCATCGAGTTGCGCATATGTAGCATGACAAACTAATGATCCCATGACTACACCTATTTCTCGACACATAAAACTTTGTAATCTCGCAAGACCAAGTAGATTACCCATAGCTTTTTCTATAAAGAACTGAGATCTGTAGACAGCCGTTAAATGTAACTCTTTTCTATCGTACGAGAGCTTGAAGCTTAAGTGGCTTAAACACGGAAAACCATATCTGCTTCTATCGTTTTGATTTATCGGAATGGATTCACAATCATCTAGAGATATTTCATGTGCGCATCTTATGCCAGAGGACGAACTAGCGGCCTTCTTCAGCCTAGACACGACTTCTTTCAGAGGGTTTATATCTTTACCTACAGCGCTTTTTCCTCGAACAGTGCGCATTGCGTAAGTACCTCTATTATTTGCCTGAATACCCTTTAATTTAGGGTAAACCTCTTCGGGATAAATAGTATAAACGCCTTCAGAGCCGTGTTTTTTATAGAGACTTGCAGGGAAAATTGTCTCAGCTACTGTATGAGAAGGATACAGCTGATGTGACTTTGCGAAGGTATCATATGCTTCTCTTATTACTTTCGTCCGATCTGTAGTTAACCCTGGCTTTTTTACTTCAAGGATTAAGTTATACTCAACTTTATGGGCTGTGGAGTCTTTCAGATGTTTCACAGCCTCTAACCAAGCTTCTTCTCGTGTGTCTGTACTGATTACCTTCATTTACTTCTCATCGTGATTAAAGCGAATGCACGCGACTTTAGAAAATCTTCTGATACCCAGCAATATCCGTTATCAGCCCATGCCACGCCCCAACTGTTTCTTATCATATAGAAGACTTTACCGTCAGGCTTTAGAGCTTTACCTACAATGACTACTGCATGATTCCCTACGTTTCCGTTTTCAATGTCAAGCTCAAATGGCTCTGCCAGTGTAAAGATTGAATTAGGGAGTGACATGATTACAACAGTCGGATTTCCATTTTCGAGCTCTTGGTTGATAGAACTCACGATATTACAGGTTTCAGAGAAAGCGGAAAAAAACAGAGGGTCTAAATTGTCAATGGGGGATAGGGGGACAACTGTACTTGGATCATATGGCATTTCCTTTTCATGAGGTTGTCCGTGCTGAGCTATCGCTTTTATTACGCTTGGCACCATGAGCCCAGTTGAATAATCCATATTTTTTTCTATCTTGTAAGCATGATGTGCAAGGTATTCGACAGAAAGGTCTTCGATTATTTGATTTGAAAAGGAGTTTAGATCGCTGGACGCGAAAACCAAACATAGAGGCCTAGGTCCTTGATCCCTAACTTCTTTAAACTTTTCTCTTAAGTCAAACAACATATTAGACGTTAAGCTCATTGTCGAAATGCTCTCGGTAGACCGTTTTCTTTTCCCCGGAAATCTAGCGTAATTTTGAATTGTGACAGTGCTTCACCGTTAGCTTCCCATGGTCTTGTTTCAAACATTGATAGCTCTGCTCGTTCTAATCCCGTGAAAACTTTTTTCAGGCGACGAACCCCGCCTACCTTCTCGGTGTTCTCTGAAACATTGAAATCACTAATTGTACTTAAGAGTGATGTATCGTTCTCTTGCTCCCACATGTAACCTGCCGCTGCGTGGGATGGAAGATCTAGAATCATAACGTCATTTGCACCGGACATCATATACGAGTCACAATCCTTTTCTGTTAAATAGAAGACGTCGGGATCAGATGCTGTCACGCCATACTCTTTCAGTAACCGTTGTTTTATCAGCTTTGGTGCTACGGCTTTTATATGTTCAGAATCTATATGTGTGATAATGCCATAGTTGGCTAAGGCTACTCGTGTTGCCGAATAACTAACACCAAGTCTCAAAGATAGCTGATATACCACATCTGGATTTTTTAGATCTGCTTTGGAGTAGTTTTGACGTTGTGCAGTATATTTAATTAATGCTTTTGGAATCATAAAAGCAGATGCGAACGCTTCTGCCTCGACTTCTTGTAGAGGTCCGTGGTTATTGCTTCTGGCTTTATCTATCGTGGCAGGGCTGTCTATACTGTGTTCATGGTTTAACCAAAAGTGGCCAAGTTCATGAGCCGCAGTAAAACGTTGAATCGGCAGTCGTCGTCTTGTTGAAACTAATATTCCACACTCACTACCATTGGTCGTAAATGCTCCCAATAATCCTTCAAGTGGCCTGCATAGTGTAGTTACGTCTAGTTGGTGCAAAGCCTCAAATATGTCAACTTGTTGAAGGCCTTCTCTGATCTTTGCTTTCAAGCCCAGCTGACTAAGTGCTTCAGACGCACCTCTCGATCCATTTAGTACTGCCTGTCGGTAATCCATCATTCACCCATTGATTTCATAGATAGAAATGCTGCAAAGTTCTCTAACTCTTTCTTGTCTGCTTCCGATAAGGTCTCGTATCGTCTAGCGAAAACTGCGGCATTAGGGTTCGGTTCAACACTAAAATTTTCTTCAGTAAAATAAGCTATGGGCCTTTGGTAGAGCTTGGCTAGGGCGATGAGCTCGACACTATCAAGTTTTCGTTGCCCATTCTCTATTAAAGACAGGGCCGGTCGGTTTATCCCGACGTGTTTTGCTGCATATTCCTGTGAAATGTCGAGGTATTCCCTGGCCTCTTTTAGCTTCGCTCCGATAACTATTCGCGTTTCTTTGGACATGAAAGCCACCTATTTATTTAAACTCTAATTTGAGTTCAAGCTGTTCCATTAAATGGTTGACAGCTTCCGAAACTGAATCATAACCGCCACACTTAATCCAAGCTGGGTCTAGTTTAGAGCCTGTATGTTTTTCAACTGTCGGAGACAGGTTCACAACAGCTTTCGAATCAACGGCGGGGGTTTCCCACAATCCGGAATCCTCAGAATCGAAATCATCGAAACTGACTTCTTCCTCTAATTCATCAGCCAGTTCCTTTTTCAGATCAGCTTTGATTTCATCAAACTTTTGCTTGGATATCGAAGATTTAGACATAACGCGACCTGTACTATTTTCTTACACAATAGCAGTCAAGTGTTCGAAAATCAAACATTCGGAAGAAGTGTTACACATGTTACCCATTGCGCATGAACGATAGTGAATCCGTTAAGTTCAAGGTTTCTCCACTTAATGGCGGTCTGATATACGTCTATAGTTTTCTGTTTTAAAAATATAGATATATCCAATAAGTGTGGTGTTATAGATTGATCTAGAGAGGATATCGCCTTAAAAGCACTTTCTTTGGCGGAAAATAAAACAGAAAGCAGCAAGTTTTCTTCCATCAAAATGCCAGAATTTGATGTTAAATCTTGGCTAGCAACGAATGTAGAAATGACGCTTTGTTCCCATTGTTCATTTTTTTCAATATCAATACCTAATGCACTGTAGTCTTTCTTTTTCCCGCAAATGGTTGCTACAACTGGATACTTGTGTGAAATCGAACCAACTAAATCGTTAGGTAATTTAGGGGCGCCATTGCTATGGCGACCAATAATAAGCGGACTAGCTTTCAAATTCTTAAGAGATGCTCTTAAACTATTTCTCCCTGCGGTAAACTCCAGCTTTCTCCCCAAACTCGCGGAAGGAGAAATTAGGTCTTCTCGTCTATCTATCGGAGCCTGACAATTAGCAATCCTATCCAAGTGAAAAGATATGGTTGGGGGGAGTTGTTCTCGTAATAGATCTGAAATTAAGCTCATAGCACTATCTTCAATATTGTTTTTTACTAGTTTAACCATTGGTGATAGCGTAGCTTCGTGAGTTCTGAGTTTGGTTAGGCTAGCACAAAATACGTTACTAAAAGGATATTAAATGGAACAGAAAATTGCATTCATGGGCGTTTCTGGTGCAGGGAAGGATTATTTAGCCAAGTACTTGGTAGAAAATCATGACTACATACGCTTCTCATTCAGTGACCAGCTCAAACGCATCGCCAGTTTAATTTATCCTTGGTTAGAGCAAGACTATCCACCAATCATGAAGGAGGAACCGCTACAGAAACCCCTTAGCACTGGGGAGACTATTACAATGTCGCCACGACAAATTTGGCTTCACCTTAATTCATTGAGAGATGTTGAAAAGCATATTTTCATTAGGATGTTAGAAGAACAGATACAACGCAGTAATAGCTCAAAGAACGATCGTAGAATTCTTGTGACCGATGTGAGATCAAATGATGAATTCGAATGGTGTAAGAAAAACAATTTTACTGTTGTCTATATAGAAACTACAGGAAATGTATACAAATCCTATGAAATTGATGCACATATTTTGAAAAATAAAAATAGAGCAAATCTCAAGTTTATTAATAAACATAACGGTCTGAGTGACTTCGAAGAGTTTTACAATTTAGAAATTAACAATAGCTAATTTTCCTTTTGGAAAAAGCGTTAGTAGGTAATTGCGGTGGTTATCTTATTAATTTTAATAGTCACTTTGTGAAGAATTACCATTGAAAATAACACAATTTTTGGAGCTTACAGGTGGGTTCACTAAGTAAAAAACCTTATGAAGAAAGGAATGATGATGAAAAGCTTCTTTCTAATTGGCACAAAGCTGTAGGGTTGTTCGAGAGGGAAGATTGGTCTGCCTCAATCTTGCGAGTAGCAACTTCTTCAGAAATCGCCTCAAATATCTATATCCGTCACTACTTACTACAAAAACATCATTTGCCAGAAGACTTTGTTGATGCACTTCTAAAGTCCGCTAATGGAATGGCTGGTAAGTTTAGACAACTGATAACTCCCGCCGCGAAATCCCTTGGAAATTGGGAGCAAATTAAGTCTATTCAGAAGAAAATAGACTCGATAAATAAACATCGAAATGAGGTCGCGCATGAAGGAAAGTTTAAAAACAAGCCGGACGCCGAACTTGTATTTTCATATGCGATCGAAGTTATTGGACTTTTAGCTCCCAATGTGAAAGAAGAAGTTGCTCGAAAGGCTGAGTTTTCGAATTTCAAACATAGCTGACAAAAAAAGAATATTTGATTCTCATAGATCAGGGTTTAGATATGGAAGAAACTTGGGCATCTGGTTCATTGGAACTACTAAGGCATGCCGATTCTCACATTCAGCTTGATACTGCTTTCGATAGCAGAATTGCTTTCATTAGTGTTGATAATTCGGTCGAAACGTCTATCCGAACGTTCTTGTCGCTACCGGAAAGAATATCGGGCGTAAAGTTTCAGCGAAAGGAAGTGGATGAAGCGGGGAATAGTTTTCCTAAAATGGTTGAGCTCATTTTTAGCAAAGCCTGGAGCAAGCTCACAGGATTAGATGATGGTGATATTGAACATTATCATCGCATTAGAAATCAGTTATATCACAATGGCACTGGGCTGGGAGTCGATCGAAGGTATCTAGGCGCATATCGACAAATAGCTGCTGTATTATTAAACAATCTTTTTGGTGTAGAAGCCGAACCAAAAGACTCATTCGCCACACTTGAGAATTTAATTTTGCTCTTTAACGAGGTAGAAACACTTATTCGCAAAGCCTTTGAAAGTTCAGGTGTGGACACTGGCCATACTTTTAAATGGGAATGGGCTATGCGAGACGGAATACTTGAAATGGAGGATATCATGCAGCTTACCGAGCTCCGTATGATTCGGAATTCTCAAGTACATTCAACAGCTGAAAATATTGATAAAAAACGTATAGAGCTTGGTGTAGAAATAGCTGAAACATTAATACGAAAACTAAAAAGTTGATACGGTGGTGCTCATACACTGACTCGGTCATGTGCCCAACCTGCTCCCCGCAAGTCTCGGCCCATTACAAAGAAGGCTACATAATCTTATAGTATACAAACTTTATTATTCTAAAATGCAGCTATGTACAAACTTTATTATTCGAACACATGAGAAATTTCTCACACCCGTACACAATGAACCCTTAATTGGTATAGCGGAAAAGCTGATAAGGCGCGCCGCCATAGTCGTAATCGCTCAATATCAAATTAATAACATCACCTTTTTCAATATC
>Ga0208450_1001111_pt1 | contig 13130 bp, 10 predicted proteins | sample MalvireepMed_908_FD_184249 | JGI IMG/M metagenome (GOLD analysis project Ga0208450, IMG submission 184249) | Marine viral communities from the Global Malaspina Expedition - Malaspina viral metaG DeepMed_908 (SPAdes) (version 2) | ecosystem: Environmental > Aquatic > Marine > Oceanic | place... | reverse complement strand
ATGCGATCTCCGATTACGAGGTTCATGCCTGTACCTCTTTGTAGTTTTCCTCGATCCCGGCATCGTCCAGGACAAGGTATGCGTCGGTGTTGCGTCCGCCGATGTTCCAGGTGGAGACTGACTCGTTGAGCATGTTGGCCTCGCCCCAGTCGTAGATAGTTGCTGTGCCATGCTCCGACTCGATAGTCCATTCGCTCATCGTCGTAGAACCGTCGCCCCTGTCGGGCCAGCCCAGCTTACGAACCAGTTCGGCACCCGACACTCTGATCGTGCCGACCTTGCGAAGTCGGTTGATGCTGGTGTTCGGGCTATTGATTGAAACGTATGTCATTCGTGTGATCCTCTCAGCGCGTGATGGATGCGCGCCCCCCGTGTTGGTTAGTGCCAGAGAACTGGCGGTATTTGGTGGAGGCGGTGGGAATCGAACCCACGTACAGCAGATTCCGCAAGCGGTTTTATCTACTGGCTAAACCAATCGCCCCCGTTTTTGGTTATGTGATCCTCCCCTCTTGTGATCCTCTGGTCAGTCGGTCTGACCTGCAAACAAAGATACACTACTACACCCTAATGTCAACTACTTATCGTACCAATCTGCCACCAGTTTATTAACCCGGCACCGGATCGCGTAACTCGCCAGCGTAGCAGGCCGTTGCGCGTGCATGGTGGCGGGTACCCTGCCGGGTACGTGCTGGAAACGCTGTGCGTCGATGCCAGTGGGGCATGGTGCCGTTGTTATGCCGGATCCCCGGCACGCGAAAACCCGCGACCGTCGAGAGAGTGTGACAGCCGCGGGCGGGTAGGTGGCTGGGTTTGTTAGCTGGGTTGATTCTCCACCTTCCGATCAGGTAAATATTGGTTTATAAAAAATTGTTCCGGTTCGCCGTTCATCGTCACCCCGTCAAGGTGCGTTAGTCCTATGGTGTAACCATTGTCCGTGCATACAACGAACCAATGTCCAATTGCATTGCCATGTCCCTTAACAACTTCGTAACTATAAGTTGCCCAATGAACAGTCTTGCCAGCATCAACGGCTGCTTTGATTTCTTCTAGTGTCATGTCCTATCCTCTCGCCTGGTTGTTGGCACGACGCGCTGCGCGACGCTGGCGGAATATCTCCCGCGCCACGTCGCGCTCGTCAGCGTGGAGTGTGATCCACTGTCGCAGCTTGCGCGCTACCGCCGGGTCGTTAGTCTCGACGCCGTCGGCGATCCGTACCACGTTTTGGATGTTGGTTTGTGATGTCATTCGATTAACTCTCTTTCCGCGTTGCTTGCTTGTCTTCCCACAGTGCAAACAGGCCGTACCCTGCTGAATGTGCGACACAGTACCGAATAAACAGCGGCATATCTGCTGACCCATCGCCATCTATTGAGCAGTCACAATTATTCGATTTTATTGTGGTTCTCTCTACTGTCATATTGATTAACTCTCTTTCTCTTGTTGTCTAGTTTCGTAGTACCTCTTCATAAAACTGGGCTACTAAGCCCAGCGACTAGGACATATTTGTTGGCATATGTCAGACCCGGTATGAGTTACATGTCGCGCCTCCGTGGTATTTGGTTTGGTTAAGTTAGCTAGGTTTAGATCGGCCGTATGACGATGTTCTTAGCCTGTACCCGGTTACCAGCGCACAATCCGCAATCTTTGCATGTTGCGTTGCTGGTGATTTCTGGACATAGGATTTCATCAGGTTCCAAGTTCCCGGATGTTACCCGGTACGTTCGGTATCCCAGGTCGTTCGCCGCGTTTTTCTCGTCAACGGTTTGCACGCTGGCCATGCTGAAATCTTTGGCATTGGGATCGATCCAATCAGATTCCCACTGATGAGTGTATGAAGTTCCGCGGCCGCGGTTTAGTTCGCGGCGTACCCACATTGGAACCGCGGCCGGGTCGCCCCAGGTTCCTTCACGGAATTCCAAACCTGTAGATTCCAGGTAATCACCTATGATTTCAGGATGCAGCCTCGGCAGGTTTGGGATTGAGTCCCACAATTTACCGATCCAACCTTTATTCACATAGCACGCGTCGATAATGTTGCCCTGTAGTTTTGCAATTTTCGCGGCCACTGGTCGCAGTGGGCAACTGCCACAAACCGCGGCATCGTCGCCATTGTTTACAGCTTCAACCGGGCGAGTATCCCGTGGCATGATGTACATCTGTGCCATGTCGCCCGTCTTGCGATTTTCTGATGCAAGCTTAAGGTTAGTGATGACTGCGACAATCGGCGCGCCGTTGATTGGGGAATTACCTTCCCAAACTACGACAGTAGAATGCTCGAATGTCTGGCCCAGGTCGCGGCGTGCCGCGCGGATTAGTTTTCTGTGGTCGGCCGGTGCAAGTTTGATCACTGTGATTCTCTCTCTCTCTATTGACTAAAATTACCATTGCTACGCGCTAGGCCTAACTAGCGCGCAGTGGATGGTTAAGTTAGCTGGTTAGAAGCTGCGAATGATCACTTCGCCGTGATCCTTGCAATTGTGGAATTTTGAATCTGTCAAACCGCAGGTAATGTAAATAACGACAACATCGTCGAATGTGCTTGCTGTTAAGCCTGGGTAGTCCGCGTAAACGCTCTGAAAGCTGTCGTATTCTGAAAATTCGCACGCTATCGCTACGTGGTCAAACTGTATCGGTTCGCCAGTCTGGTCTTCGATTTCTTCCAGGTGGTCGAACAGCGCGCTTAAGCCTTCGTAGCTGAAGTTATTTTTGTAAGTGTCAGACTGTCGGAACCGATCAATGAAGTTGTGCCGTGTAACTGTCTCAAACATGACTCTCTCTCTCTCTATCCTGTTTTCGTAACTCCGTTAATCCTAACACGACTACACCTAGAATATAAGTACTTAAGTACCGAATAAGAGTCAATTTGCGCTGAGTTAAACCAGGTGCCAGAAAACACGATTTCACACAGGCGATACAACAGCCTTTAAGGTGTCGTAGTACTCCGAACCTGTCTCTAACGCCTGTGCTACATCGGGTTAAATCCGGCGTACGTTCACGGATACGGCCAGAAACGCGAGATATCAACGTACAGAGATCACAGCGCGACATGGGGGAAATACGTATTAAAGGCTTTTACAGCGTAGCCTCTTGCGCGCGGCTGAGCAGTACGTTAACCGCGGAACACTGGACGCGAACGTGGCCCACGCGAATGGTTGCGCGCGAATGTTCGCGCTGTCCGTTTTCGCTGCGCTGTCCGTTTTCGCTGTGCTGCCTGTGCCTGTGTGTGTTGGGTGTGGGGTGTGTGTTGGTGTGGTGATAGGGGTGTGCTGTGGATGAGGTGAGTGTGTGGGGTGAAGGTACCATCTCGACAGTTCAAACCCTGAAAAGTGGGTATACCCCTGTTTCCTGGGTTGCGTTGTTTGGAGTCCCGTGCTTACGTTTTTTGGTGTGTAGTTTAGTGTGTGTTACATGGTGTAACGGGGGTGTAACGCGTGTAACGCTAAAAATGGGTTGCGTTACATCTGCGTTACATCTTTTTGAGATGGATGTAACGCATGTAACGCCCATGTAACGCTAAATGTAACGGGCTTTTCCCTCGCGAGCGCGCGTGACTGGGTTAACTGTTTAACTTAGTTAACGTTAACTGTTACAAATACTGACGTATGGATTTGTAACAGCGTTAACCCCTCTTTCTTAAAAATGTTTTCTCCCCTTTGGCTGTAACGGGGTTTTGGTTTTTCTGCGTGTGTTTTGCGAATCATTGTTTATACTTTGTTTTGCGGTCGGGGCTGTCGTATCCGGGGTTCTCCTTCTCTAAGGTCCTCGTCAGGGTTACAGTTGTCTTTGCACGGCAGGTACGGGCAGAAAGGCTTTTTACCGGCGGCGGCCCAGGCTCTCCTTATGCGTAATGAACGCCTCAAATGCGTACAAGGGGGCCTGTGCCTTTGGAGAAGGGAAGAAAAATGCTGCTTGCTGCTGACAGGAAGGCGATTCTCAGTACGATAGGCTTCGATACGTGGCCTGAGCAGGAGAAGATCCTCGACCATGCTGCCCGAATCAAGCTTGTTGCAGGGGGAGAGCGTGCGGGGAAGAGTTTTCTCGGCGCATTGTCGGTAATCAGCCGTCTGGACGAGTTCGAGGGCGGCGATATCGTATGGCTTGTCGCCAGGGACTACGAGAGAACCCGTGCTGAATGGAACTATCTTGCCGATATCCTCCAGAAGCTGGGCTTTCTTATAAGGCAGACCAAGAGAATCGACCCGGGGGAGATGACAGTCGCCTGCGGCACGGGCGAAAACCCGGGTGTCTTTACCATCAAGAGCAAATCAGCGCAGGATCACCGCAGTTTAGCGATGGAGGCACCCCGGATGGTGGTTGCCTGCGAGGCATCCCAGATAGACCACGAGAGTTTCCTCCGATTAAGGGGCAGGATCGCAGAAAAGCGCGGATACCTGTTCCTGGAAGGCACTTTCGAGATGTCTTTAGGGTGGTATCCGTCCCAGTGGGAGGCGTGGCAGTTCTTCAACCCCGACGACGACGCTGTTTCCTTCTCGTTACCGTCGTGGACCAACCGTGTCGTCTATCCCGGGGGAAGGGAAGACGAGGAAATCCTCTCTTTGGAGCGTCTGCACTCCGAGGACTGGTTCAACGAGCGGATCGCGGGAAAACCGGCACCGCCGACAGGGCTTGTCCACAATATATTCGACGTTCAAACGCATATATCCGACAAGGCAGAGTACATCGAGGGCGAGGCAGTGCATCTGTGGACAGACCCCGGGTATTCACAGGTGACAAAGTCCGCATACGCAGTAGAAGCCGTGCAGATAATAGGTGGGCAGGTAAGAATCATCGACGAAATCTTCGAGAGGGAGAAGATCACCGAGGAAATCATAGAGATATGCCAGATGCGCCCGTGGTGGAAGGACGTTCAGCACGGCGTCATAGATATAGCCGCACATAACATCGGAGAGTCCAGGCCTGTTGACACATGGCTCGAAAAGGCCAGCCTCTACATGCAGTCAGAGCGCGTCGGGGTACTCGACGGAATAGAACGGTTCAACACGTTCCTGAAAGAGAACCCGTCAACAAAACAGCCGAACCTGCTCGTAAATCCCCGGGCAAGGGGGATAATATCCGAACTCGGGGGATGCGCGAACCCGTTCGACGACCAGATTCATGTCTATACATGGCGCACAGACAGGGATAATAATGTTGTCGGAAGAGAGCCAAGGGACGCTTTTAACCACGGCGTAAAGGCAGTTACCTACGGACTTGTTGTAAACTTCGGCTACGCAAGATCCGCTGGCGCGACTAAGATAATCACCGTAAACAGGTGGTAACAAGGTAAAAGAAGGCATCAGGTTGGCAAGAATCGACGACCTTGCAGAACAGATCGAAGAGGTCTGGGAGTCCCCGGGATTCCGAACACGAAGAACTCGCATGGAGAACGATTACGGGCTGTACCGTATGAACCCGTACGAAGCGGGAAACGGCTACCAGAGTTACACCTCGAACGCCCCGAAAATACTCGCAGACAAGATAATCTCCTACCTCTCCAACGCACAGATGTCCGTAAGGGTCCCCATAAGCGCAGAAGTCGCAGACCGTACCCCCGGGACACTCAAGGAAAAGTTCGTCATCGGGGCCTTGAACCTCGCAGACGAACGGATGCAGAGGTACGGACAGCCGTCGCTCAGGGAACAGCTTGCCTTCTACGTCGTACTCAGGGGATGGTACGCAGGACGCGCAATGCTCAACAAGCACGACGACGACACCACGTATGTCGATATAACGCCCTTCGACCCGCTCCATGTCTGCTACGAAATGGACGATATGGGCATCGTGTGGCTCGCACACAAGACCAAACGCTCGCCGTCCGCAGTAAAACGAGCCTTCAACGTGGATGTCGAACCCGCATCCGAAGGAGAAACATCCTCCGGCATCACCGTCTGGGACTACTACTCCAGGACAGAGAACGCCGTTATCGTCGTAGGCGACGACGAACAGAAGAAGTTCGGGAAGAAACTCACGAAACATAACGTCCGCGACATAAACGGAAACCCCTGCGCCCCGGTGTTCCTCGGGGCAGTGGGACCCGCACCGTGGGTACAGGACGAAATATCAGGGGACGACACCGCAAGGGACTACGGAGAGTCGATATTCGCCGCGAACAGGGACCTCTACTCAGACTATAACTTCGCAATGAGCGCATACAAGACGCTCGTAAGGCGAGCCGTGAGAAGGCCGTACAAGATTGTCTCCCCCGACGGCACGACAACCCTCGATACCGACCCGTGGCAGGACGGCTCCGAGGTTCCGCTCCCCGCAGGAACGGACATCCGGCTGATGGAAGAAGTGACGATGCCACTCGACACAGGGGCCTTTGTCGGACTTATCTCAGGCGAACTGCAAAGAGGCGGACTGTCCAACGTCAGCTACGGGGAACTCCCCTTTGCAATCTCGGGATTCGCAGCAAAGATCCTCCAGGAAGGCTCCGCTCACCAGATAGAGCCAAGGGTAAAAGGCATAACCTCCTGCTATAAGCAAATCTCCGAAATCATCTCGATGCAGTACGAACTCGGGGGATTCGACACGGTCAGCGTAAGGGGACGGCACAACGATATCGCAAGCTACTTCAGCGAGGAGATAAAACCCTCAGACCTCGAAGGCGCAGGTGCCATAGACATAAACTTCGGAGTCCGTATGCCACAGGACGAACCCCAGCTTGTGACGATGGCGCAGATGATGAGGGAAGGGCCGAAACCCCTTGCACCCGACGAATGGATTTGGGAGAATGTCCTCCAGATCAACGACGTTGAACAGTTCCGAAACGCTATCTCCGCACAGCAGGCACAGGTGACCGAGCCGAAGGCACTGCTGCTTACGCTTATCGAAGGACTGATGCACTCAGGGGAACAGGAAAAGGCGTTAATCTATATAGACCTCCTGCGAAAGACAATGAAACAGGACCAGCAGCAGGAAACAGCGCAGGATATGCAGTTCCAGCAGTTACTCATGACGGCAGGTATGCAGGCACAGCAGACAGATCAGCAGATGCAGGGCGCACCCGCAGGGCCAGCCCGGCCTCCCGGCATACCGGGCGGCGTAATGTCGTCGCAGATGCAGGGATTCGAGAGGGTCGGAGATCCCAGACAGGCAGCACCAGGAACGCCCGGAGGACCCGGGCCTCGCGTTAATCCGCTTGGGAGAATGTAAGCATGGCTTTTTATAATGTCGAGATAACCATGGGAGATGGCGAGCGGGAGACAGTCCGCGTCGAAGCCGACAATGTCGCGGAGGCAAGAACGAAGGCCAGGGCGCAGGCAGAGACAGGTGCCGATATAGGACTCCCCGTTTTAGAAGCACCGCGCAGGGTGCCGGGAGCAGGTCGGGCAGCACCTCCCGGAGCAGGCGATGTAGGCGAGGAATTTGGCGAGGGAGCGCGTGCGTTTGAATATCAGCCGCCGCTGACAGCACCCGCTGCACCGGCAGGCCCCCCGATGTGGTTGCAGGACGAGGGACAGTTCGGACCCGCGGCAGAGTTCGGGCAGCCGCCCGTTGTTACCGTACCGCCCGTCGGGACGTTTGACGATTTTACACAGACCTTAGACCCCGACCTCTTCGACCCCGGCTCAACCACGTATGTATCGCCGGTCGCACCCGTCCCGCTTCCGATAGTTCCAGGATTCCAGGATCCGGGGATGATGGTACTGCCGGGGGGGGCAGTTGCAGCCGGACCAGAGGGATTCCAGGACCCCGGAGCAGGGTTTCAGCCAGGGACGGGAGTTGCACCCCCGCCACCAGCGGCTAACGGCGCACCGGTCAGCAGGCTCGAAACATTCGGCGAAGCAGGCGCAGGAGGCATGGTGGGAGGACCATCAGGACCACCAGGAATAGTAGGCGAAGCAGGCGCAGCAGGTGCAGCAGCAGGTGGAGCAGGTGGGGTTAGTGCGGCTGGTCCATATCAGCATGGCTTTTATGACCCTGAACTGGGATATTACAACTCTCAGACAGAACGGTTTCAGTCCACCGACCCCGGAGCAGCAGCGACTAACGGAGGGGTAAACGGAGGATTTGCAGCAACAGACCCCTTGGGTACGCCTATTCTTACCAGCCGGGAGATGATCGCCGACCCTGATCTTAGAAGGGCAGGAATACGACGCGCCCTTCAGAACGTGTTCGGACAGGAGTTGGGAAGTGGTGTGGGACCTGTTGCCAGTTGGCTGCAACGGCAGACTGATCCCAGGTACGGCGGGAATTTACTTGGAGCATTTAGGGCCGGGTCACTTGCAGATATGACAAGACCTCCTATGATGCTGCCTGCCACAGCAGCAGGGACTGTCGCAGCCGCTCCTGCCGGAGATATTGGCGGGACTGATTTTGCAGGCGAAAGAATGGATACCTACCTGGCGGATGATGCAGCCGCTCCCGTAGGGGCAGTGACAGGGATGCCCGGACCGTCGTTCGAGGACTTCCTCAGAACAACTGCCGCGAAACCCACAGGACTTGGCGGTGCTTATACTCAGGCATTGCAGAATCTTGGAACTCTTAGAGGACTTCAGTCAGATTGGATTCCAACGGGGCAAGCGGCAGGCGCGTCGTATTTTGATCCATCAACGGCGGCTGAAGCAGCAAACGCTATGGGGCTTCTTGGAGCAGCGCAGAGGGGAAGATACTCAGGTCTTGTAAGTTCGAGGTTCCGTCGGCCATCGCAGGATGACCTGTTTGCTGACTACTTCCTTGCAAAACAGGATGCAGCAGCAGCAGGACAGTCACCGCAGAACTTCCTTAACTTTGCCGCTCAAAGGTACGGACTCTAATGGCGATAAACCCCACCTTCGCAGGATTTCTTGAGGAAGAGCCTCGTGCTGCCTTCTTCGGGACGCTCGGACAGAAAGGCATGATGGATACGTCTGCACGTAAAAGGCAGGCACAGGATATTTATTCAGGGGCAATGTCAGAGTTCTACGGGAAGCTGGGTGAGCAGATACTCGGCGGCGGACAGCCGACGATGAAGTTCACCGACTTCCTCCAGGACTTCCCGTTTACCGAACGATTCGCACAGCTAGGAAGGCAGTACAGTCAGCAGAGCAGGTTCAGTCCTAAAACCCGGTTCCTGTATCACTGATGACGATGCAGTCGTTCGCCGACTTCGTTGGAAGGGGGCAGCAGAACCTCTACAGGGAGAGGCCGCAGGACGCAATCCGAAGGCTTCTTGCTGAAGTACAGGCGGGGGGTAAGCGCGCGGAAGCCGCATTACGCACACTCCGCTCAATGCCCGGCGGGCCACAGGCACTCCAGGCTGTATCAGCCCCGGCACCCGCCCCAGCACCTGCAAGACCTCAGACAGCACAACCGGTTGTCACCGCAACTCCAAGTGACTGGGATGTTGCAATGGGAAAGATTACAGAGTCTCAGCGTTCTCAAACGTCGCCGGATATTATGGCTGACTTAGAGCGAAGCGGTGCTGAACGTGAACAATATGGCAGCATACCTGAAAAGGATGATTATCAGAATTTTATTAACCATGAACTACTCGAACAGTCATTGGTTGAGAGAGGGATGTCCCCCGAAGATGCACATACTCGTGCAACGGAACAGTTTGGTGAAGGTATTGATATACAGGCACTAGCCCGTGCTGACGAACTAAAAGAACTTTTTGGTGCTGATTTTGATGTAGATAGATTCTCTCGTGACCACCTGTTCAGACGGCAAATGGTTGACACGCTACCTCCGGCACCCACCCCAGCACCAGTACCGGTAGCACTTGCCCCGGCACCAGCAAGACCTCGACCCCAGACAGCGCAGGCTACACAGGCTGTAGATGTCCAGCGTCCGGTTCCTCCGAGAAGTACAAATATCATAGGACAGACGATAGGGCGCGGTATCGGGCCTCCTGCAAGAGCGTTAGGGCGCGGTGCAGGGGCGATTGGAAGAGCGCATTTAGAGATGGGAGAACCGATACTAAAAGGACTTGCGGCGGCGGGGAGGTTTGGGGCTGGACACGTTGTAAGTGATGCCTCTGATATTGTTCATGGTCTGGAGAGGCTTAGAGGAACTCCGTTTGAGGATCAGTTTCCTGGGTTACTTAACGACAGCCAACTTGAGTGGTTAAGAAAGTTTGAAGCTGCAAGAATAGCCCAGAGAGAAATAGACAGGACAGGGGGATTTATAGAAAAAGCAGGACGGCGGCTTAATCCTTTCCAAACTACAGAGGCAAGAGCCTTAAGCGACCCTGAGTTGAGAGAGTCGGCGCATCAGTTTCCTGTGTATCTTCCTTTTGTAAACCAAGACAGCCTGGACCCTGCCTTTCATCTCAGCGCACTGGATGTTGCAGAAGGTGCCTTTGAGCCTTTAAATATAATTGGAGTTGGGGCTGGAACTAAAGTTGCTAAAGAACTTCGACAGTTAGTTCCTTATTTGGGAACCTTACAGAAGCCAGGCAGAAGACCTGTCGGTCAAGTATTGCAGGAAACCGGTCAGAGTATTACAGAAGAGTTTGCACCTGTTACCCGTAAAGCTGGAGAAGCGGCAAGAGCAACAGGACGCGAGGCTCTAAGACAGGCTGAACGTATGCCCGGAGGATTGCCGGGGGTAGCAAGATTTGCTGACGAGCCTATTGTTCCTTCTAGGGGGGCTGGGGGAGTTGGCGGTACGCTTGATGAGTTCTACCCTCTTGCGGGAGATACCGTAGACGGGAGAACAACAAGCACTAAAGTTGATAATTTCGATTCTGTGAGATCGTCTTATTTGTCTTTTGAAGAAATTCCAGGCATTAGAGAAATGGACTTGCGTTCATGGGGTGCTGAAGGAGGATTTGTTGCTGCTGATGATATTAGGCACGTAGATGAGTTAGCTAAAGCGATTCGTGAAAGCAACCATATTGACCCTGTGATTATTGGGGTTGGTAAAGATGGTGAGCCAGTTGTTATCGAGGGAGCGCATCGTGTCGCTGCTATGCAGAAATTAGGTGCTAACTCAATTCCTGTGAAATTGGTCGTAGACACCACAGATGCGTCGTTAGATGAAGTGGCAACAGCAATACGGGGTACAGAAGAAGCCTGGAAAGGACGTACTGCTTTTGTTGATCCACCCACCACCCCAGCCACAAGGCAGGCTGACGTTGCTGCCGCTCCAAAGCCCGGCGTAGCGGTAACAACGCCTAGTGGCAGGGTGTTACCCGCATGGCAGACTGAGGGAGGAGCGTATCTCAGGGTCATGGAAAACGTGGGAACTGAAGTGCAGCCCGTTATACGGCCTCGCACTGCAAGGGTCGTGGAAACCACGCCGGAAGGGATTATCAGGGCAGAGTCAACCGAAGGCAGGGTATTCGAGGTAAACCCCGCTCAGACCGAGATCGAACAGGCTACACGTACAGAGATAGAAACGTTCAACAGGCAGAGAGGTGTTGATACTGCGCCGCCTGTACGTCCACCGAAAAAGGCTGCTACGGGTATACATCGCCCGGGGATGGCTCCTGCACAGATTGCTGAAACAGCTAAAGAAGACGCAGCAAAGAAGATCGTTCCCAGCCCTGATGCAGGAGGGGGAGGAAGTATAGATGAACTTACGTCCGCTCTTGCAGGCTTACCTGAAGAAGATGCAGCTAAAGCATTAGACAATACATATGACAGTACAAAGTTAGATGTAAGCCAGCTTGGACTTGGAGAAGAGTCCCGCATGTTCGGGCTGGAGGAAACTGTTGATTTAGGATTGAGTCGTATAGAAAGACTTGCTTCATCTCTTGCGGGACTTGTACGGGCAAAGGGTCTTGTGCATGTTGACGTTGTGGATGCATTGTGGAACCTTCGCACAAGAGTTATAAATAACGCAGAGAAACTTGCCGCTTCTCAGGCTCTAAGGATTGCACCAAAAGTAAAACGTGCCTTTAAGCCCGATAAGAACGGCCAGATCCAAAGCCTGATAAACATTGATGCGTCCCTGCGAGGCGCAGCACCCACAATTCAGGATGTTGCCGCGCGGTTACCCAGGTTTCTCCCGCATCTGAATCGAGAGCAGATCCAAGCCCTCGAAGAACTCAGAAAAATAACTGCTCCACATAAGAAAGTTTTAGAGGAGTCCGGGCGAGAACTTGGACTCCGTCCAGACATTATTGATGGTGGGTTCTATGTTCCCCGCGGAAACATACAGCTAGACGATCTTGACTCAGGAACCATCGTTGTAAAAAGGCTGGGTGTCCCACAATCTCAAGTAAAAGCTGCTGAACATCCTTCGATGGCAGAAGCAATTCTTAACGGCTCAGAATATTCTACGTTTCCAAAAGCGATTGATGCCCTTGTAAAAAGCACCGGTCAAACTGTTGGAGATAATTTCTTTGCAGCAGCTATGAGGGCGATAAGGAATGAAGACGGAATAAGGATAGGTCGTACTGCAAAAGAACTGGTAATTGAAGAAAGTCCAGAAGTCTTTCAGCAAATGGCGAAATTGAGAGCAGCTTCTACACGATTGAAAGGTCTTGTTAAGCAGAAAAACCAGAAAGCCCTTAAAGAAATGGATCGCTTTATTGAAGATCCGGGCATAGATGACATAGATCAACTCGTAACGCTTTTCGGTAAAAAAAGAACTGTTCTTCGCGGAACGCTAAAAGGCGCAGAACTTAATAAGGCTGAAGAAGCCCTTGAGATACTCCTGGCAGAACTTAAAGCCTATAAATCTGTATATGACTATGAAATGCAAACTATTGCAAAGCGGCTTGGTCGAAAGGAAATCGGCGGCGAAGAACAGTTCCCGCGACTTCATGGCGTTTCGTTTGCAGACATCTTTGCTAATCGTGCGAATGATTTAATTAATAAAGAAGTAGCAGTAACAGTTAAAGATAAAGCCCAATATGCTAAAGAAGCACTTCAGGGAACAAACGGTATTATGCGGGCAACAACAGCAACTGCTGATAACTCCGCAATGGGTATCCAGTTGCTTATTACCGGTTATGATTCTCCAAAGGTATGGCATAAAGCCTCAGTTAAATCTCTGAAGGCTTGGGGTGGCGAAGGTGTCTATGCTTCATGGGCAACAGAATTTAATGATGCTGCAAAAGCCAGAGGGACTTTTACTACAGACGAGTGGGCTGGAAGATTTGGCTTACACCAATCTGGTAAACCAATAGATGTTTCTTCCGACATACTCGAAGCAGGCTTTAACATTCCCGGTGTTCGCAAGCCTGTAGGTGGATT
>Ga0208450_1001107_pt1 | contig 13140 bp, 9 predicted proteins | sample MalvireepMed_908_FD_184249 | JGI IMG/M metagenome (GOLD analysis project Ga0208450, IMG submission 184249) | Marine viral communities from the Global Malaspina Expedition - Malaspina viral metaG DeepMed_908 (SPAdes) (version 2) | ecosystem: Environmental > Aquatic > Marine > Oceanic | place... | reverse complement strand
ATAGTACGCATAGTCATATCCTCAATATAAAGCAATATGTTTAAAAAATTGTGCCCCGATACTTCGGCGGCATTTCTGTCGACCTGACCTTTCAGCGCCGACAATTCATATATAGGGTGAGGAAATGGCTTTTCAAGAAAAAATAGCAAAAAAAAATTAAATTTTTTTTGTCATCGTTATTTTTCGTTCAGTGAAAGGAGTAATTATTAACCCGGTTGTTGAGAATTACTTTCATTTAAGATGTTGTTTTCATGATATTTAAGCTACAATTAAAACTATTGTTTACTAAGTGAAAATGCCCAAAATTGTTACACTTATCCGTGTTTGTATTGTTAACTTCATACCTTAAAGTGATCGAATGAAAAGAGACGTCGTTGTTTTAAATTGTGGGAGCTCATCGGTTAAATTTGCCATCATAGATGCAGATACCGGTGAAGCAGGATTATCAGGGATAGCGGAAAGTTTAGGAAATAGCGATGCTAGTCTCACTTTCAAACATAATGGCAGTAAAAATAAAGTGCAATTGTCGCCTAATGCCGGCCATACAGAAGCACTGAATGCGATTCAAACGGTGATTACCGATACTGGGGTCGCGCCCATTGCAGTTGGACATCGCGTCGTTCACGGTGGTGAGCGTTTCAAGCAAGCCGCATTGGTGGACGACAGTGTACTCGCTGACGTTGAAAAGTACGCCAGTATGGCACCTTTGCATAATATGGCGAATTTAAAAGGTATTACAACGGCGCAAGAAGCCTACCCAGATTTGCCTCATGTGGTGGTTTTCGATACCTCCTTTTTTCAAAAGATGCCTGAAAAGGCGTATCTTTATGCGCTTCCGAAAGCGTTGTATCGCGATCACGGCATTCGACGCTATGGCTTCCACGGCACCAGTCACAAGTTTATTTTAGACAGTACGGCTGCGCTGCTAGATAAGCCAGTGGCACAAACCAGTATTATTAGTGCTCATTTGGGTAATGGTTGCAGTGTGACAGCCATAGAGCAGGGGGTTGCCGTTGATACCAGCCTTGGTTTTACTCCGTTAGAAGGGCTCATTATGGGGACCCGAAGCGGGGATTTAGACCCAAGCCTACCCGGAACCCTGCAAAATAAACTGGGCAAAACGGCAGATGAAATTAATGATTTGCTGAACAAGTCGTCGGGTTTGTTAGGCATTTCGGAGTTAAGCAACGATTGTCGAACATTAGAAGATGCTGCAATTGAAGGGCATGAGGGGGCGAAATTAGCCATTGAAATGTTCTGTTATAGGCTAGCCAAATATATTAGCGGGTACATGATTGCGGTGCCATCACTAGACGCCATCGTATTTACTGGCGGCATTGGGGAAAACTCGTCCCTTATTCGTGAGACCACTATGGGTTATTTTTCTCATTTAGGTGTAGATATTGATACCGACAGAAATCTACAGGCGCGGTTTGGTAAAGGCGGTGATATCGCGTCTGATTCATCCAATAAGCGTGTTTTTGTCGTACCCACTAACGAAGAGTGGGTGATTGCTGCTGAAGCCGCAACCTTCGCCTAATTTACCAGGAGTTTATATGTCACGCAGAATTATGTTAATTCCAGTAGGTACCAGTGTGGGTCTTACTACGGTTAGCATGGGGTTAGTTCGCGCTTTAGAAGAACAAGCCATCAAGATTAATTTTTTCAAGCCACTAGCCCAACCACGAAGAGGTGATAATGGTGAAGAGCGCTCTACAACCATCATTAGTCACCACTGCAGTGTAAAGCCAATAAAGCCATTTGAATTAGGCTATGTGGAACAGATGATCAGTAGCGACAATACTGATGAATTGCTTGAAGAGATTATTGAGCGATTCGAACAGCATCAGCAAAGTGACGCGGTCACGGTGATTGAAGGGCTAGTGACCACTCGCCACCACCCTTATGCAGAGCGATTGAACTTAGAAATTAGTCGTGCGCTAGACGCCGATATCGTATTTGTGTGCGTACCAGGCAATGAAAACCCCGTGGATATTAACCATCGTCTTGAAATTGTGGTGGACACCTATGGCGGCCACAAAAGTAAGAAAGTGGTAGGCTGCATTTTCAATAAAGTGAATGCACCATTAGATGAGCATGGAAGGCTTCGCGCTGATATTGGTGCAATAGACGCGCCTGAGCACGATGAAGAAAGATGTGTAGCGCTTCGTTCATTGCCTATTTTCTCTAAAGGTTTAGCCTTTTTGGGCAGTGTTGATTGGAATGCTGATTTAGTGTCGCCTCGCGCTATTGATGTGGCGAAACACCTCGACGCTCAGTTAATAAACGAAGGGGATATTGCCTCTCGCCGTCTAAGCAGTGTGACGTTTTGTGCGAGAGAAATTCACAATATGACACATGCGCTTAAGCCCGGGGCGCTACTGGTACTGTCTGGAGATAGAAGCGATGTGTTCGTTTCTTGTTGCTTAGCGGCGCTTAATGGCACCAAGTTAGGCGCACTATTGCTTACCGGCGGTTATAGTATTGATGAGAATATTCAAAAACTCTGTAACCAAGCTATGGAAACCGGGTTACCAGTGATGTCGGTGAATACTAATACCTGGCAAACTGCACAAGGCTTGCATGCGTTTAATCAAGAAGTCCCTGTTGATGATAGCTTACGTATCGAAAAAGTCATGGTGCACACCGCAGAAAGTTTAGACGCTAGCTGGGTTACCTCGCTAACAGAAAAAGTGTCTCGTCAGAAAAAGCTTTCTCCTTCTGCCTTTCGTTTTTATCTCACGAATCGTGCTCGACAAGTGAATAAGCGCATTGTTTTACCCGAGGGTAATGAACCAAGAACAGTGGTAGCTGCTGCGATATGTGCAAAGCGTGGTTTGGCACGGCCAGTACTTTTAGGTGAAGAAGCCGAAATTCAAAGGGTGGCAGCACAACAAGGTGTTTCCCTGGGTGAAGGGGTGGAAATTCTCTCACCTTCAGCTATTCGCGGGCAGTACGTGGAAGGATTGGTCGCGCTAAGAGGTCACAAAGGCGTTACCGATGTGGTTGCTAATGAACTGCTGCAAGACAATGTCACCTTAGGCACAATGATGCTTCAACACGACGATGTCGATGGATTAGTCAGCGGTGCGGTCAACACCACTGCGAATACGATTCGCCCCGCTTTGCAGCTTATCAAAACCGCTGAAAATGCGTCGCTAGTGTCTTCAGTGTTTTTTATGTTATTACCAGACCAAGTTCTGGTTTACGGCGACTGCGCCATCAACCCCGATCCTAATGCACAGCAGTTGGCCGATATTGCAATACAATCTGCTACATCGGCAGAGATGTTCGGCATCGAGCCACGGGTGGCCATGATCAGTTACAGTACTGGCGACTCAGGTGCAGGCTCTGACGTAGAAAAGGTAAGAGAAGCCACTAAAATTGCACAGTCGCTACGCCCTGATTTACTTATTGACGGGCCGCTTCAGTATGACGCTGCTGCCATTGAAAGTGTGGGGCGTAGTAAAGCGCCAAATAGCCCCGTGGCGGGCAAGGCCAATGTGTTTGTATTCCCAGACTTAAATACGGGTAACACCACTTATAAGGCTGTTCAGCGAAGCTTTGATCTTGTTTGCATAGGGCCCATGCTACAAGGTATGAGAAAGCCGGTTAATGACCTAAGCCGTGGCGCTTTAGTTGATGATATCGTCTTTACCATTGCACTTACGGCTATTCAAGCGGCGGGCGCGTAATACAAAGAGAGTGCTCATTTGCATGGATAAAAGCGGAAATGACCTCGTCATTTCCGCTTTTTTGTTGCGTCATTACCTGTTCACCTTGCGAGTCAAACCGCTGAACTAGCTAAATAAACGTCTGTGCTTTTTGCTGGTGATGCTAACGATGAGCAATAGCGTTAATAATATCCCCATAGGGAGGTCGCCAAGTTGACGATAGGGAGTAAGCCCTTCGGTTGCCGTGACCGGTGCCGTTAGGCTACCCGCTTCAAATTGAGGTAAGCGGGCGGTAATTTGTCCTTTCGCATCAATAAACGCAGAAATACCGTTATTGGTAGCCCGTAAGACTGGCCGCCCGAACTCTAGGGCGCGCATACGGGCTATTTCTAAATGCTGGGCAGGGCCGTGAGAACGACCGAACCAGGCGTCATTACTGACAGTAATAATCATATCCGTATTAGCATAAAGGTTTGCTGCCACTTGGCGAGGAAAGGCAATTTCAAAGCAAATTGCAGGGGCTAAGTGAATGCCATTTGCCTCTAAATTAGCTTGTTGATACGCCCCTCTAGCAAACGAAGACATAGGTAAATCAAACAAGGGCGCAAGAGGGCGCAACCAGTCTTCAAAAGGAACAAATTCACCCACAGGTAACAGATGGTGTTTTGCAAAGCGATTATTATGAAAGTACTGGTAATCAGGAAGTGTCGCCGTAGGCGTGCGTTTACCCAAAACAATTAAATTGTTCCACGCTTCTTGGGTTTCCCAATTAAAGTTAACGATGCCTGTAATTAGCGCGGTATTTTCGTTAAATGCACGTTCATTAACCCTAGCCAAATAGGGCTGTGCCAGCGGCTCTAATTTTGGCACAGCGGCCTCTGGCCATATAATTAAATCGCTATTCCAAAGGGGCTCGGTAAGGTGTAAGTACTTATCCATGGTGGGTTGATCTTGCTCAGGCACCCAGCGTAAGGATTGTGGAATATTACCTTGTACCATGGCGACAGAGTAAGTCTGTTTTGGCGAAACCCAAGCATGCTGTAAAGCCAACCAGCCACTAACGTAAATGGCCAGTGATATTAATCCGCCATAGAGGGTTGCTCGCTTAAACCCATTACAAGCAAGAAGTGAAGCGGCAATAAGTAACAGGGCCGTCAACCCTGTTTCACCAATAATAGGCGCCCAACCCGATAAGGGGCTGTCAATTTGACTGTAGCCTAAGGACAGCCAAGGAAAACCAGTCAACAACCAACTACGCAACCATTCACTTAAACACCAGAAAAACGGGAGCGCTAATGGCCACAAGTTCACCGTGAAAAAGCGGGAAGTGAGGCTAAAGGCCAATGCAGGAAATAATGACAAGTAACCGCAAAGCAACGCCATGATAGCTAGCGACCCTACCAGCGGTAGGCCACCAAAATCGGCAATACTGACATGTACCCAACTAATTCCCGCACCAAACCAGCCCATGCCAAACACCCAGCCAGCTAAGAAAGCTCTGTGGCGAAGTTTGGCAATTTGGCGAATAGCCAAGGCCAATACGGGAATCACTAGGGGCCATATACTAAAAGGTGCAAACGCTAATGTAAGGCTTGCACCGCAAATGGCTAGCAACAAATACGCGAGTAATGTCTTCAGAAGAATTACTCCAAAGAAGGGACTGAGACTTTCAGTTGAATAAGACGACGCTTATCTGAGTTTGTCACTTTAAACTGAATATCGCCAATGGTGACTTCATCATTGGTTTCTGGCATATGGCCAAATGCCTTGAGCACAATACCACCAATAGTATCGGCTTCTTCTTCACTGAAGCTGGTTTCAAAGAAGGAGTTAAATTCGTCCACGGGCGTGAGCGCTTTCACCGAATAGGTCGATTTGTTCAACGGGCGAATATCATCGGTACCGCTTTCCTCGGTATCAAATTCATCTTCGATTTCACCTACGATAATCTCAAGAATATCTTCAATCGTCACTAAGCCTGACACACCGCCGTATTCATCGACCACAATGGCCATGTGATAGCGTTGTTGGCGGAATTCTTTCAAAAGCACATCAACACGCTTGCTTTCAGGCACAATAACCGCAGGGCGCAACACATCGCGCAAATTAAATTCCCGTTCAGCATTAAACGCATAGCTAAGCAAATCTTTCGCTAGCAAAATGCCTTCGATATGGTCTTTGTCTTCGCTAATAACAGGGAAACGTGAGTGGGCAGATTCCAACATCACGGGAAGAAAGGCTTCTACGTCTTGCTCGACATCAATAGTGGTCATTTGTGCCCGCGGGATCATAATATCGCGCACACGCATCTCGTTAACACCTATCACGCCTTCAATCATTTCCCGTGTTTGCGGGTCAATAATTTCGCTACGCTCGGCTTCAGAGATAACTTCCACCAGTTCTTCTTTACTTTTCGGCTCGCCAGAGATTGAAAGCTTGAGTTTATCTAACCAACTTTTGCCTGAGGAGCCGTTGGTAGAGTGAGGATTATCGTCGCTCATAGTGTCCAGTTTTTTATTAAATCAACGCCAACGTTAAATGTCTTACGACAGGTCGTCAATGCTTTATTGATTGAAAGTGTAAAAACATACATTAAGTGATTACTTTGTAGCAATAGTATGGGCAAATCGGCAAGAAAAAACGGTTAAATTCGAATAAAAAAGGAGAGCGGTCAATGCTTTCCTGATGTGAATGGTTGCACCTGAAAAAAGCGACTAATACGCGTTCTTGTTAATGAACCCATTGAACACTGTCATGAAAATAATTTTCAAATCTAACCATACAGACCAGCGATGAATATAATCAAGGTCGTATTCCACACGCTTCACCATTTTGTTTATGGTTTCCGTCTCACCGCGCAACCCATTAACTTGCGCCCAGCCGGTAATGCCGGGGCGTACTTTATGACGAAGCATATAGCCTTTAATCAGCTTACGATATTCTTCATTGTGCGCAACAGCATGGGGGCGGGGGCCCACAATTGACATTCTCCCCTGTAAGACATTAATAAACTGAGGCAGTTCGTCTAACGAAGTTCGACGTAAAAAAGCACCGAGTTTAGTAATTCTTGGGTCGTTCTTGGTGGCTTGCTTCACCACGGGGCCATTATCCTGTACCTTCATTGAGCGGAACTTATAAACAAGAATTTGCTTACCATCTAAACCATAACGTTTTTGTTTGAAAATGACGGGGCCGGGAGAGGTGAGCTTGACCGCTGCGGCAATACATAGCATAGGTAATGTCAGCATAAGCAAAATAATGCTACTGAGTACAATATCTTCAGCGCGCTTGAGAAGGTCGCTGGCCCCTTGAAACGGGGTATCGTAAACACTAAGCGCCTGCACTGAACCAATACTTTGCCATCGCGCGTTCATCAAATTATAAATAAAGAAGTTAGGGATAATATAAACGTTTGCGGTGGTGTCTGCGCACTTTTCTAAAATGTCGCGGATGCGATTTTCCGCACTCATAGGAAGGGCAATATAGATGTAGTCCACTTTATTCGCTCGCGCCATTTCAATGGCATCTTCAATACCACCAAGTACTTGGTTTTTGAACTTGTGTGGCAGCCTATCTTCGGCGCGATCATCAAACATGCCTTGAAAATTAATGCCCAGCTGTTCGTTATCAACAATTTGATGCGCTAAGCTATACCCAGTTTTGGTGGCGCCAATAACAATGGCTTGGCGGGTGTTCATGCCGCTTTGTCTAATTTTAAAGAGAAACTTACGCATGACGAAACGCCAACTGAGCAATGCGCCGGCAGAGGTGACGAACCACGAAATCAAAACAGCATTGTTTAAGGTGTTAATACCCAATATAAAATACGCAGTCAGTGAGAGGATACAGGTGATACTCCAGCAGTAGCCTGTATTTTTCAGTATTTCAGTGGTGCTATATCCGCGCCAAGAGCGGTATAAGTCCATAGCTTCTGCAACTAGTTGAAATATAACTGCAAAAATGAGTAGGGCAACAATGCTATTGTCGGGGATAAAACTGACGAGATAAAGGTGGCAAACATAGAATATGCAAGTGATGATAACTAAGTCAACGAGTCTATAAGCAGTAGAGAAGCCGCTTTGGTTTCTTACTATAAAGCCCCCTTTTGACGATGTGTTTATTTTATCGGGGTCCATGTCGCTGTGCACTGCTAAAGCCTCTTTATCCATTTTTAAAACTCTCGACCAAATATTGTTCAGTAAAAAGCGTTTTTAAGGGTAGCCGAAATATAGTATGGAGTAGCATGATTTTTGTAAGAATTTATTTTTCATCGGCCATCATTGATTAAAGCATATTGTGGAAGTAATTACATCACATATCAAAAAGTGTCGTTTTTTGTGCCCACAAAAATTAAAAGATTGCTTGAATCAATCGCTTCAAAAAGGGATAGTATAATTTATTAACTCAAGGGAAAGTCATATAGATGAAGGTTCTAGTAACTGGGGCGGCTGGGTTTATTGGTTCGGCTACTTGTAAAATATTGCTGAAAAACGGACACAGCGTAGTGGGTTTAGATAATCTCAACTCATATTACGAAGTTAGTTTAAAAGAATCTCGCATTAAAGATATCCAGTCAATGGATCAGGCCTCTGCGTTCACTTTTGTTGAAGCAGGAATTGAAGAACGAGAGTTAGTTCAGAAGTTGTTTGATACTGAAAAGTTCGACAAGGTTATCCACTTAGCTGCACAAGCTGGCGTACGTTATTCTCTCGAAAATCCACACGCTTATGTTGACTCAAATTTAGTCGGCTTTGTAAACGTTTTAGAAGGTTGTCGCCACAACAATGTCAAACATTTAGTTTATGCATCTTCAAGCTCCGTCTACGGCGCTAACGAAACCATGCCTTTCGTTGAATCTGATAATGTGGACCACCCAGTAAGTTTGTACGCTGCATCCAAAAAAGCGAATGAGCTAATGGCTCACACCTATAGTCACTTATATAGTTTACCTACCACAGGACTGAGATTTTTTACAGTTTATGGCCCTTGGGGGCGCCCTGATATGGCATTGTTCAAGTTTACCAAGGCCATCCTAGAGGGCGAAGAGATTCAGGTATATAACTACGGCGATCACTATCGCGATTTCACTTATATTGACGATATAGTAGACGGGATCATAAAAGCACTAAATGACGTTGCAAAGCCAGACACTGATTGGAACGGTAAGAACCCTAACCCCTCTACAAGCAAGGCACCTTACAGAGTTTATAATATCGGCGCTCATGACCCCGTACATTTATTAAGTTTTATAGAAACTTTAGAAGACGCACTAGGGGTGAAAGCAAAAAAACAGTTACTGCCTATACAACCTGGTGACGTTCCAGCCACTTATGCAAATGTCGATGCTTTAGGTAATAGCACCGGATATCAGCCAAAAACGTCCGTTAAGGAAGGCGTCCAAAACTTCGTTGCTTGGTACAAGGATTATTACCAAATTACTTAATTTGATAGGGGTCGTCTATCTTCAATGTGGCTAGAATTGAAATTTCTTTTGCTTCCATGGCCTCCGCTTCGTCATCTTCAATGTGATCAAAGCCAAGTAGATGTAAGATGCCATGAACCACCATGTGAGCGTAATGGTGCAAATGAGGTTTGTTTTGTTCTTCTGCTTCTCGCATTATCACAGGGGCACAGATAACAAGGTCACCCAGCAAATTCATTTCTATGCCTGGTGGCGCTTCAAAAGGAAAAGAAAGCACATTCGTGGGCTTATCTTTTCCTCTGTATTCATAGTTCAGAGACTGCGATTCCTCTTCATCGGTGAAACGTACCGTAATTTCATGTTCACCTAAACCCTGACATTCAAGTACCGCATTTGCCCATTGCTCTATTTGTGGCAAAGAAGGGATTGCACTGGCTATCCCTTCATCACCTTCAAACGCTTGTTGGTAGTCAATTATCGCAATCACTGCTTGTTTTCGCTACTGTCAGACGCTTTAGCTTCAGCATCCCGTTGCGCTTGCAGCGCTTCTTCTTTGCGTTGTTTTCTTATACGTTCCTGATCCGCTTCGTATTGCTCATAGGCCCTGACAATACGAGCGACCACTGGGTGGCGGACAACGTCTTCAGCGTTAAAAAAGTTAAATGATATATCATCAACTTGGCTCAACACTTCAATGGCGTGGCGCAAACCAGACTTCACGCCGCGAGGTAAGTCTACTTGGGTGATATCGCCAGTAATCACGGCTTTTGAGTTAAAGCCAATACGGGTAAGGAACATTTTCATCTGTTCTACCGTGGTGTTTTGGCTTTCATCTAAAATAATAAAGGCGTCATTAAGTGTACGGCCTCGCATATAAGCTAATGGGGCAACCTCAATGACGTTGCGCTCCATGAGCTTTTCTACTTTTTCGAAACCAAGCATTTCGAATAGGGCGTCGTACAGTGGGCGTAAATAAGGATCTACTTTTTGCGACAAGTCACCAGGTAGGAAACCAAGCTTTTCACCCGCTTCAACGGCTGGGCGTGTCAGTAATATACGGCGAATTTCTTGACGTTCTAAGGCATCTACGGCTGCGGCAACGGCAAGGTAAGTTTTTCCTGTACCCGCCGGCCCAACACCAAAAGTAATGTCGTGATTGACAATATTAGCCACGTATTGAGCTTGGTTGGGGTTTCGTGGCTTAATGACACCACGTTTGGTGCGAATATTAATTTCTTTGCCATAACCACCTTCAGCATCTTGCTCGATAACGCGAGACGCTTGAATAGCCAGGTGAACTTGTTCGGGCTCAAGCTCAGGAATACGCCCTTTAATGGGCTGAGTTTCCACATACAGTGATTTAAGTAACTCTGCAGCACTGCTCATTTGTTGTGGTTCACCTAGCACCTTGAAAGCATTGTTTCGGTAGGTGATTTCTACACCTAGCCTGCGTTCAATTTGCTTAATATTGTCATCAAATGGGCCGCACAAACTCGACAAACGCTTAGTATCTGCCGGTTCTAATTCAAATTCGTTACTTACCAATGTACTCAAACTACTGTATTCCTCACTTTTCTTTGTGGTTAGGCAGGGGTGAAAGTACCCACACCTAATTCATCAGGTTGCTCAGCGTTATGCTTTGCCATAATAGATTGGGGCGAAACCGCGACTCGCAAGCCCATTTCACTTTCTCTACGTATTACATCGCCGCGTAATGAGTTGGTGAAAACGTCGGTAATGTTAATATCAACAAACTCACCAATCATGTCCGGCGTGCCTTCAAAGTTTACCACTCTGTTGTTTTCAGTACGTCCTGAAAGCTCCATTGGGTTCTTTTTCGATGGCCCTTCTACTAACACCCGTTGTTCGGTGCCTACCATGTGGCGGGCAATTCTCAATGCTTGTTGAGTAATGCGCTGTTGTAAAAGGTGTAAGCGTTGTTTCTTCGTCTCTTCGCTAACATCGTCTACTGCGTCAGCGGCGGGGGTACCTGGACGAGCACTATAAATAAAGCTGAAGCTAAGGTCGTAATCAACGGCTTTAATTAAATCCATGGTTGCTTCAAAATCGGCATCCGTTTCACCTGGGAACCCAATAATAAAGTCGCTCGACATACTGATATTCGGGCGAATTTTACGAAGCTTACGGATTTTTGATTTATATTCTATGGCGGTGTGGCCACGCTTCATTAAGTTCAAGATACGATCTGAACCGCTTTGCACGGGAAGGTGCAGATGATCGACCAATTCAGGAATAGACGCGTAAGCTTCAATAATATCGTCGGTAAATTCAACGGGGTGCGATGTGGTATAACGGATCCTGTCGATACCGTCTATAGACGCAACAAGCTCTAAAAGTTCTGCAAAGGTGCATATTGTTCCATCAAAGTGTTCGCCTCTGAACGCATTAACGTTTTGACCTAACAGGTTAACTTCACGCACACCTTGACCCGCTAATTGGGCTATTTCTAAAAGTACATCGTCTACCGGGCGACTCACTTCTTCACCACGTGTGTAAGGCACTACGCAGAAAGTACAATATTTTGAGCAACCTTCCATAATGGAAACAAACGCAGTAGGGCCTTCTGCACGAGGCTCCGGTAAGCGATCGAATTTCTCAATTTCTGGAAAGCTAACATCAATAACCGATTTAGCGCCACCTTGTAACTCGTTAATCATTTCTGGCAAACGATGCAGAGTTTGAGGGCCGAATACTAAGTCCACGTAGGGAGCGCGTTGGCGAATAACATCGCCTTCTTGTGATGCCACACAGCCGCCCACGCCAATTAATAAATCGGGTTTGTCCTGTTTTAAATTTTTCCAACGGCCAAGTTGATGAAACACTTTCTCTTGCGCTTTTTCGCGGATAGAGCAAGTATTCAACAAGATCACGTCTGCCTCTTCCGGGGTTTCTGCAGGCGTGTACCCGTGGGTGGAATCGAGCAAGTCTGCCATTTTTTCCGAGTCATACTCGTTCATTTGGCAGCCCCAGGTTTTGATATACAGCTTTTTAGTCATAACAACTATTCTATAACCTGTTAAAGTTCCCGTAAGCTATTGCCCAGCCATTAAAAATGAACACGTTAGGTGTTGATACACAAAGCCGGTGCGCGCAGATTTGGGAAGATGTTCAAAATAGCCGCATATTTTACCTGTAATAGTCGCAATTTCCCAGCGTATTCATAGGATTCCTTGATAAATCCTTCAGCTGATGACATGACTAGGTTTTCATTTCCACAGCTTAAGCTTTTACGACATAATGCAAGCGTATGATTTAATACTAATTCGCACACCTTAACGGCAGCGGGAGACGATATGTACGATTTTTGTATAAACGGTGGTGGCATGGTGGGTGCCGCCCTAGCATTGGGGCTTGCGCAGCAGCGGTTCAAAGTTGCAGTTATCGAACCTACGCTGCCTCGAGAGTTTAATGCGGAAGATGGCCCAGACCTACGGGTGTCTGCCATTAGTGCGTCATCGGTAAGTTTGTTGCGTAAACTCGGTGCATGGCAATACATTGAATCCATGCGTTACAAAGCGTATACCGGGCTGAGTGTATGGGATGCACCACAGCATCGTACCGATTTCACTTCACAAAGTGTGGGCGAAAAGCAGCTTGGCTATTTTGTCGAAAACAGGCTCATCCAACTAGGTTGTCATAAAGCGCTAGAGGCATGTAGCCAAGTCGATATTTACAGTGGCCAGTCGGTAAAACATATCGAGCAAAGTGACAGCGGTGAAGAAAATAAACAGGTTTCGGTAGTGCTTTGTAATGGGGAGGGCGTGAGTGCAACCTGGTTAATTGGCGCAGATGGCGCGCACTCTCAAGTGAGGCAAGCCATGGGAATTGGTAGCTCGGGCTGGCAGTATCAACAACAGGCAATGGGCATTACCATTTTATTGGATAAACCTGTAAAGCCCATCACTTGGCAACAATTTACACCACAAGGCCCAAGAGCATTTTTGCCCATGTTTGGCAATTATGGTTCGTTGGTTTGGTACGATAATCCTGATGTGCTTGCGAATTTGTCCAAGCTTAATAATG
>Ga0208450_1001105_pt1 | contig 13168 bp, 7 predicted proteins | sample MalvireepMed_908_FD_184249 | JGI IMG/M metagenome (GOLD analysis project Ga0208450, IMG submission 184249) | Marine viral communities from the Global Malaspina Expedition - Malaspina viral metaG DeepMed_908 (SPAdes) (version 2) | ecosystem: Environmental > Aquatic > Marine > Oceanic | place... | reverse complement strand
CGGCTTCTCGCTGTTCAACATCGGTTCGTTCACCGGTGACCCGAGCGGTTCCTCGAACGCCGTTCCCGCCGTTATCGTCGGCCCGACGCCGGAAGGCTTCGGTCAGCTGACCGACGATGGCCAGGGCTACGTTGACGGTGTGTTCGATCGTCCGTTCAACTTCAACCCGTTCAACATCTTCCTGACGCCGTTCGAACGTTTCAACATTTACGGCTCGGCAAACTACGAAGTGTCGGACGCTGTCGAAGTGTTCACGCAGGCGACGTTCTCGAAGAATACCGTTTCGACGATCATCGCTCCGGGCGGTTCGTTCTTCAACACCTACCAGGTCAACCTGAACAACCCGTTCATGCCCGACCAGCTGGCACAGGCCTTCTGTGACGGCCTCGAACTCACCGCAGCAGAATGCACCGCCGGCCGTAACACCCAGTTCGGTGCGACGCTGGCCGACGGCACTGCCAACCCCGACTATGTCGAAATCAGCACGTCGGTCCGTCGTCGTACGCCCGAAGCTGGTTCGCGTACTTCGGACTTCACCACCACGCTGTTCCACCTCGTGGGCGGCCTCCGTGGCGACGTCACCGATTCGATCGGTTGGGAAGTTTCGGGCTCGTATGGTGAAAGCGAACAGATCCAGCGCCAGGGCGGCTTTGCCCGCTTCGATCGCCTTCAGCAGTCGCTGATCGCGATTCCCGACGGTGCCGGTGGAGTCCAGTGTTCCGATCCCTCGGGCGGCTGCGCTCCGATCAACCTGTTTGGTGCGCTCGGCAACCTCGGGTCGCCGGAAGCCATCGACTACGTCTTCAACCTGACTCAGCAGGTGATCACCCAGGCCAGCCTCACGCAGGCGCAGGCGATCATCGACGGCGACCTCGGCTTCGGCATTTCGGCTAGCCCGATCTCGTTCGCGCTCGGTGCCGAATACCGCAAGTACACCGCAACCCGCCTGTCGGACGAAGCTTCGCAGACCCCGGGTGCAGTTGTCGGCGGCGGCGGTGCCGCTCCGGACATCAACGGTTCGTACAACGTCAAGGACTTCTTCGGTGAAGTCGCCATCCCCGTCATCGAAGATTCGTTCGTTCGCGATCTGACCCTCGAAGCCGGTGGCCGTTATTCGGACTACTCGACTGCAGGCGGTGAGTTCACCTGGAAGGTCGGCGGTACGCTGACCCCCATCGATGGCATCACCTATCGCGGTAACTACCAGCGTTCGTCGCGTGCACCGAACATCGGTGAACTCTTCACGCCGGTCACCACCGGCCTGTCGAACCTCGCGATCGATCCCTGTGCAGGGACCAACCCGGTTGGCAATGCTGCACTGACTGCGGCCTGCGTTTCGCAGATCGTTGCAGGCGGCGCCACCCAGGCCTTCGCACAGAGCCGTATCGGCAACATCCTCCAGCCGGCTGCTGGTCAGATCAACGTCACCTCGGGCGGCAACCCCGATGTTGGCGTCGAAACGGCCACCACCTGGACGGTGGGTGCAGTGTTCGAACCGATGTACAACCTCTCGTTCACGGTCGACTACTTCAACATCAAGGTTGAAGACGCGATCACGACTCCAACGGTCAACGACCTTGTCGGCGGTTGCTACGACGCACCGAGCGCGGACAATCCGTTCTGCTCGCTGATCGTTCGTGGTGCTGCGACCGGTGGTCTCGACGGTTCGCCGAACGAAGTTCCCGGGCTGCTGCTCAGCCTGTCGAACCTCGGCACGATCAAGACGGATGGTATCGACGTCAGCATGCGCTATCGCACGAGCCTGACCGACGATATCGGCTTCCGCTTCTCGACCGACGGCACGTGGACGAACCGCAACGAATTCCAGGCAACCCCGACCTCGGTCAACCGTGAGTGCGTAAGCTACTACTCGGTCAACTGCGGCTCGATCCAGCCTGAGTTCGTGTTCAACACCCGCGCGACCTTCTCGTTCTACGACGAGGTGGATGTGTCGCTGCTGTGGCGCTACCTCGACGGCGTCGAGTTCGAACCGCTCCAGCGTGCGGAAAGCGGCGACGCTTTCGTCGGCACCCTGCCCGAAGGCACCGGTCCGGTGGCTGGCCAGGAAGTGGACTTCAACACCATTCCGGCTGAAAGCTACTTCGACCTGAGCCTGCGTTGGATGGCGACCGAAAACTTCGAGTTCGTCTTCACCGTGCAGAACCTGCTCGACAACAAGCCGACCATCGTTGGCTCGGACATCGGTTCGACCGCGTACAACTCGGGTAACATCTACCCGTCGACCTACGACGCCCTCGGCCGTCGTTATGCTGCAGCGGTGAAGCTTCGCTTCTAGTCGCAGATCAACTGAACAAGAGAGGGGCGGTGTTTTCACCGCCCCTTTTTTTATTTGAAATCGGTGCTATCATGAACGCGGATCGGAATAGAATGGGTGGGACAAATTCCTTTTTGACGACTTGAACAAAGGCATTTGGATTCCCGATTCAGCCGTGCACTTCTTTGTGAAGGCACTAGCAGATGGACCGAGAACTTACCGGGTTCACACGCGAACACGAAGGGATCAAAAAATGCGCAGAAAGGTTCTTGGAGTCTTGTACTGTGCAGCGATCATTGTTTCGCCTGCTCCTCTCTCCGCCGGCGACGAGGGAGCCGAACCCGCTCGCGATGAGCAAGGCAAGATCACTGACAAGCGTCATCCTGACTATGTGAAGTGTCGCACCGAATCGGTAGCCGGATCACGAGCCAAGAAGCGCCGTATCTGCCTCACGAATGAACAATGGGCCGAAGTGGCACGACAAGGCCGGAGCATGGCAACCGCGATTGTCGAAGGCGGTCGAGCAGGGATCGACTGGGAAGCGGTCCAGCAGAACAAGCGCGGTTCACCCTGCCAGCAATTCGTGTGCTGATCGGATTGGACAGGCCGGGTGTTGCCGAGCGACGCGCCTGACGGCGCGCTCTACGATCCGGCCCGGGAAAGTGGGGGCGGATAGGCACATCCGGGGCTGCGGTCGGCGACGGCGAAACACCGCGTCGTATATCGTTGGCTCCCCCCATGGAAAAACGGTTCTTCGCTCGAACAAGATGTGCAATGCATCATCGTAGATGAGGAGGTGAAGATGAAGAAGATTTATGCTTTGGCCTGTGCTGCGCTCGTGTTTGCAGGAGTGCCGGCATCTGCTCAGCAGGGCACTGGAGAGCCTGCGCGCGATGCGGAGGGGAAAATTACCGATGAGAAGCATCCGGACTACATTCTTTGCCGGACCGAGTCTGTCATCGGCTCGCGAGCCAAGAAGCGCCGTGTCTGCCTGACCAATCGGGAATGGGCGCGTGTCGCACGCGAAGGCCGCGGCCTTGCGAGCGCGATGGCGGAAAAGAATTCCTCCGGGCTGATTACGAACTGACGACGTTCGGCGTTCACGCCGTTCGAGGCCGACCGGGGGTTCCGAGGCCCCATGAGGGCCACGCCATGCTCGGCCGGCAGGATACAAAGCCAGATTCCGGTCTTTGACAAGGCGGCCGTTGCAAAAGGCCACCATTGTGCTCGAGCACTTGTGCTGCCCTTTGGTGCTGGCCTCGCGGCCCAGGGAGGCGAGACGCAGGATCAGTCCCCCGAAACGGATGCGGTGACCGAACAGAAAGCCAAGACCAGCGACAGGATGATCTGCAAGACTGTCCGCAGCGTTCGTTCGCGTGCAATCAAGAACGAAGTTTGCATGACGAAGAAGCAGTGGCTTGCCGCAGCTCGTCAGGGCAATGGTCTCGCACGCTCGATCGTGAGGGGTGCGGCGAGTGGCCAGTGGGACGTCCTAGACCGCGACGACGGCGCCACCTGAGGCCTGCGCCTCAGCGCAAGACCCTCACCCATTCGGCGACCTTGGCGATCTCGTCGCTGTTGGCCTCGCGCGTCGCGGCGATTTGCCGCTCGCGGTCGCTGCGGGAATAGGACGTCGATTCCTTCGAGTTTCGCGTGAAAGCCGGTCCCGCTGCGATCGCCGCGCTATCTTCTGGGCCGGGGTGTAATTCGAAGCGGGCGTAGAATTTCGCAACCGTCTCGGCCGGCTCCGACAACAGGCTGCGGCTGTCGCAGATGCCGAGACGCCCGGCGCCGAACCGGTCCTGCATTTTCCGGTAAATCGAATGGTGCGAAAGCCACCCCAGGCCGGCGACCTGCAGATCGGTCAGTTCGAACATCTCATCGGGCGCGAATTGCTGTGCCAGAACGCCATCCTGCATCTGGCCGATCATTGCCTGTCGCACCCAGCGGCGTCCCCACAGGCCCTTCACCGCGATCGAGGCGAGGAAGTCTTCGATCGGCGCATAGAGCAGGATCGCATGCGCATCCGCGCGCAGACCCATGATGGCAGGCGCGAGCGAGTTCACGATATTCGAGGGCTTGACCACGACCGCGCGGTCATCGCCGAACGGCCGCGCGAGCAGCGCAAGCGCCATATCGAGCACCGCAGCGATCTTTTCCGGCTGCGCCCCTCGCCGCCGCCAACCGACGACGTCGTTGAGCACCACCGGCTCGACCAGCCCCATCGAATGGCCGGGTGCATCGAACATGCGCGCCACCAGGGTCGAACAGCAATAGGCCGAATGGAACACGAAGTGGATCGGAGCTGCGGGCAGGGCCCGCCGGTCGATCCGTTCAAGCGGTATCACGCGTTCCGCTCCGGTATCGGGCAGATGCTCGTCGGTCAGGAACGCAGCCTCGCGTTGCACGTCGCGCGGGACATGCCGAAAGCGGAAGCTGCCGTTCGTCTCGTCATAACGATGCGGCAGCCATTCCGCATCCTGCAGGATATCCTGATCTGTGATCATGGTGCGGCGGGCCTGCCCTCAGCGGATGCGGGTCACGCCCTTGAACCCCGTCTTGTCCGCAATTCGCACGCGATATCCGCCGGTAGCGCTTTCGCTGATCGTCACCTCCAACCCGACGCGGAAGCGCGCCCGCAGACCGCCGCTCGAGAGCACCTGCCAGACCTGTCCGTTGTCGAGCGCGATCGTCGTTTGCCCGGTCCGCAGGTTCGCATCCACCGCCGCGATCGTCGCGGTGAGTTCGGCCATCCGGGACCCCGAGGAATCCACCGGAAGACCGAATCGTTCGCGCCGGTATTGCTGGCGCTTTTCCTGCAATTCCTCGTCCACCCCGTACTGGGTGTCGAGCGCCCGGTCGTAGCACTCCAGCCGCTCGTCATCGCTGCCGATGGCGCGGCAGTCGAGCAGTGCCTCGGAAGGCTCGTCCTGCGCCGACGTCACTGCCGGGAACGCCAGGGTGCATATCGCTGCAAGCCCGGCGGAAGCCGCGCCCATGCACCAGGAGCGATTGCCCATCGTGCGCGAACCCGCGCGTGACGAGGTCAGACGATCAGGACGAAGCAGCATGCATTGATTTCCTAGAAAGCGTGGGCGTCAAAACCGCGGCGAGCCTATCAGATCGCAGCCCGCCGACAAGCCGCGGCGCGCGGTCTGGACCGCTGATTGTCCTGCAGATGGATGGCTGTTTAGCAAATGTTGTGTCATTTTCATTGCAGTTCGAGGCAAACCCCATCCGAGTTTTCCCTTACGGAAGCTTAAGCATTGCCACGTTCGGTAGTTTTGGTTCTCATGCGCGCGTGCAATCATGCACGGTCGCAATCAGGGAATCACAACATGACCTCCACCCCCCCGTTCGCACGGGGCCGGCGGCTTGCGCTCTTCACGAGCGCGGGTATCGCCGCCCTGGCCGTTTCGACACCTGCCTTCGCGCAGGATGCCGAAGACACCATCGTTGACGAACAGGCCGCAGCCGCTCCCGAGGCCGATAATGCAATCGTCGTGACGGGCTCGCGCATCCGCCGCCCCAACCGCGACACGCTCGAGCCCTCGATCGTCGTCAACGCCGACCAGATCGAAGAACGCGGTCTGACCAATGTCGGCGAAGTGCTCAACGAACAGCCCGCTTTCGGTCCGCCCGCCAGCAGCGCGGTCGGCGGCCAGTCGGGTTCCTTCGGTTCGGGCCAGAGCTTCATCAACTTCTTCGGTCTGGGCTCGCAGCGCACGCTGACGCTGGTCAACAGCCGCCGCTACGTCAGCTCGAACACCGCTTCGATCTTCGGCCCCGTGGCTGCCGGTTCGCAGGTCGATCTCAACACGATCCCCACGCTGATGGTCGACCGTCTTGAAACCATCGCCGTCGGCGGCGCACCGATTTACGGTGCCGATGCCATCGCCGGCACCGTGAACATCATCCTCAAGGACCGTTTCGAAGGCGTCCGCTTCGACGCGCAGATGGGTATCGCCGAGGAAGGCGATGCGCAGGAATACCGTCTGGGCGCCATGGTGGGGACCAGCTTCGCCGATGGTCGCGGCAACGTGGTTGCAGCGGTCGAGTACAACAACACCGAAGGCCTGCTGTACACCGATCGTGAACGCACGGCACAGGGGCTGTTCTACGCCGCTCCCAATGATCCGAACTCGCCGTTCGACAACGTCGTCATCAGCGATCGCCGTATCCCGATCCTCAGCGAATTCGGCGCTCCGACGACGATCGATATCGTGCCCGGCTTCGGCTTCGACATCACCGACGGCAGCGGCAACACGCTCGTGTTCGATGCCAATGGCAACCTTACCCCGCTGGACTTCGGCGAACGCTACGGTGTGGTGAACTCCGCCGGCGGCAACGGTTTCAGCCTTCTCCCGGTCTCGAACCTGCTCTCGCCGGTCGAGCGCTATCTCGGCGCGCTCACCGCTACCTACGACGTAACCGATTCGATCACGGCCTTCCTCGAAGGACAGTACGCCAATTCGAAGGGTACCGAACTGCGCTCGCAGCCGGTTTACAACACCTGGCTGTTCGACGATGCGGGCACGCCCGACGGCAATCTGATCGTGCCGTTGAGCAACCCGTTCCTGTCGGACGAAGCCCGTGCAACCATTGGCGCGCAGCTTCCCGCGGGCCAGGACTTCTTCTACCTCGGCCGCGCCAACACCGACCTGATCGCCGGTGAAGGCTCGTCGGAAGTCGAAGTCTATCGTGTTGTCGCCGGTCTGCGTGGCGATTTCTACCTCGGTTCGCGCAATCTGAACTGGGAAGTCTCGGGCCTCTACGGTCGTTCGCGTACCGAGGGTCGCAGCCGCGAACTGGTGCAGCAGAACTTCGAGAACGCCCTGGCTGGCTGCCCGGCCGGAGCAGACAGTTCGCCGATCGCGACGATCAGCGACATCTGCGCCCCGTTCAACCCGTTCGGCAACCAGAACACGCAGGCCGTGGCGGATTACGTCACGACTATCGCCAACCCGACCGCGACCAACGAACAGTATGATTTCATCGCCACCATCGGCGGCGACCTGTTCAATATCTGGAGCGGCCCGGTCGGTTTCTCGATCGGTTACGAGCACCGTGACGAATCGGCGGACTTCGATCCGGGTGCGTTCTTCTTCGGCCAGCCCGACCCGGCCGACCCGGATGCACCGCGCACCCAGTTCGGTCGCTCGATCCCGATCGATCCGGTCTCAGGTTCGTACAACACCGACGAAGTGTTCGGCGAACTCCAGATCCCGCTTGTTTCGCCGACGATGGACGTTCCGTTCGTCAACCTGCTCGAAGCCAAGGGCGCCATTCGTTACGTCGATAACTCGCTCACCGGCGGGGATATCACCTGGACGGCCGGCGGTCGCTGGAAGCCGGTTGAAGATTTCGCGATCCGCGGCAACTTCACCCGTTCGATCCGCGCACCTGCGATCACCGAACTGTTCAACCCGAACAGCGCGATCTTCACAACCGCGGACGATCCGTGCGATGCACGTTTCATCAACGCTGGACCGAACCCGGCCCAGCGTGCGGCGAACTGTGCTGCGGACGGACTGCCGGCCAATTTCACCTCGAACATCGTCGACTTCACGACGCGCGGTTCGCTTTCGGGCAACACCGAACTCGAGAATGAAACGGCCGACAGCTGGACCATCGGTGCGGTTTTCACACCGACCTTCGCTCCGGGCCTGACCCTGTCGGTCGACTGGGTCGATATCGCTCTCGAAGGCGCGATCCAGAGTGTGAACGCCGAAGGCACGCTGGAAGCATGCTACGATGCCAACGACTTCCCCAACTCGGCTTGCGATCGCATCGATCGCGACGGGGCGGGCCAGGTCGAATTCATCCGCACCGGCTACCTCAATGTCGCATCCTATGACTATCAGGGTGTGATTGCGGACCTGCGCTGGACCGAGGCAACGCCGTTCCTCGGCGCTGACAGCCGCATCAGCCTGCGTGGTTCGTACCAGTACATCGACAAGCTCGAGCAGCAGGTCGGGACGGGCGATCTCTCGACGTTCCGTGGAAGCCCGGGCTATTCGAAGCACCAGGCTACCGTCGGCGTGACTTACGAGAACAACGGTTTCGGCGCATTCACGCAGATCCAGTACATCGGCGAAAACGTCGTTGATCCGGATGCGGCACCGACCTCGTACCAGTTCTTCGAGCGCGACGAGATCGTTTACATGGACGCTGGCATCAGCTTCCGCACCGAAAACGACTTCACCTTCCGCTTCATCGTCGAGAACCTGTTCGACCGTAGCGCGCCCTACCCGGCGCCGACCGGTGGTGGCCTGACCACCTATTTCGACGGGATCATGGGTCGCTACTTCAAGGTAGCCGCAACATTCGGCTTCTGATCCAGATCGGAATCCTAAAAGAAAGGGCCCCGGGAAACCGGGGCCCTTTTTCGTTTCCGCATCGGGTCCGACGCGGTCAGGTGATCGTCATCGCCAGTTCGCCGTCGCCTTCGTCGATCGCGACCTTTGCGCCGTCGGGCACCTTGCCGGCGAGGATCATGTCCGCCAGCGGGTCCTGCACGTAGCGCTGCACCGCGCGCTTGAGAGGGCGCGCGCCATAGACCGGGTCGTAACCCACGCGGCCGAGCCATTTCTTCGCCGCCTCGGTCAGGTCGAGCACGATCTTGCGATCCTTCAGGAGCTTCTGCACCCGCGCGACCTGGATATCGACGATCGGCGCCATGTGCTCATGCGCAAGCCGGTGGAACAGGATGATCTCGTCCAGCCGGTTGAGGAACTCGGGGCGGAAATGCCCGCGCACCACGTCCATCACCTGCGGTTCGACATCCTCGACCTTCTGGCCGTCGTCCATATTGGCGAGATACTGGCTGCCGAGGTTCGAGGTCAGGATGATCAGCGTGTTGCTGAAATCGACCACGCGGCCCTGCCCGTCGGTCAGCCGCCCGTCGTCGAGCACCTGCAGCAGCACGTTGAAGACGTCGCTATGCGCCTTCTCGACTTCGTCGAACAACACCACCTGGTAGGGGCGGCGGCGGACCGCTTCGGTCAGCACGCCGCCTTCTTCATATCCGACATAGCCCGGAGGCGCGCCGATCAGCCGCGCAACCGCGTGCTTCTCCATGAACTCGCTCATGTCGATGCGCACCATCGCGCTGTCATCGTCGAACAGGAAGCCGGCGAGTGCCTTGGTCAGTTCGGTCTTGCCCACGCCGGTCGGGCCTAGGAACAGGAAGCTGCCCAGCGGACGCCCCGGGTCCTGCAAGCCCGCCCGTGCACGGCGGACGGCCTTGGACACGGCATCGATCGCCTGACTTTGGCCGATCACCCGCTTGGCGAGGATATTCTCCATGTCGAGCAGCTTCTCGCGCTCGCCTTCCATCATCCGGTCGACGGGAATGCCCGTCCAGCGGCTGACCACCCCGGCGATGTCGTCCTCGGTCACCTCTTCCTTGAGCAGCGCATTGTCGGTCTGGCCGGCCGCCTCCTCGAGCCTGGTTTCGAGTTCGGGAATGCGCCCGTATTGCAGTTCGCCGGCCTTGGCGAGGTCGCCCGCGCGCTGCGCCTGCTCCAGTTCGAGCCGCGCCTGATCGAGTTCTTCCTTGATCCGGCCTTCGGCATGGATCTTGTCGCGTTCGTTCTGCCACCGCGTGGTCAGTTCGCTCGACTGCTGTTCGAGCTCGGACAGCTCCTTGCGCAGCGTGGCGAGACGATCCTTCGAGGCGCTGTCGGTTTCCTTCTGCAGCGCCTGTTCCTCGATCCGCAGTTGGATGATCCGCCGGTCGAGCCCCTCGATCTCTTCGGGCTTGCTTTCCACTTCCATGCGGATGCGGCTCGCCGCTTCATCCATCAGGTCGATCGCCTTGTCGGGCAGGAAGCGGTTCTGGATGTAGCGGTTCGACAGTTGTGCCGCGGCAACGATCGCGCCGTCGGTGATGCGCACGCCATGATGCAGCTCGTACTTATCCTTGATCCCGCGCAGGATGCTGACCGTGTCTTCCACGCTGGGTTCGTCGATATAGACCGGCTGGAACCGCCGCTGCAGCGCAGGGTCCTTCTCGACGTACTTCTGGTATTCGTCGAGCGTGGTGGCGCCGATGCAATGCAGCTCGCCACGCGACAGCGCGGGCTTGAGCAAATTGCCCGCATCCATGCTGCCCTCGCTCGCGCCAGCGCCGATCAGCGTGTGCATCTCGTCGATGAACAGGATAATCTGGCCCTCGGCGCCCTTCACTTCGTCGAGCACCGCCTTGAGCCGTTCCTCGAACTCGCCGCGATATTTGGCGCCCGCGATCAGCGCGCCCATGTCGAGCGCCATCAGCGTGCGGCCCTTGAGGCTGTCGGGCACGTCGCCATTGGCGATCCGCAGTGCAAGGCCTTCGGCGATCGCGGTCTTGCCCGTGCCGGGTTCGCCGATCAGGGCGGGATTGTTCTTGGTCCGGCGGGCGAGGATCTGCACGGTCCGGCGGATCTCCTCGTCACGGCCGATGACGGGATCGAGCTTGCCGTCGCGCGCCGCCTGCGTCAGGTCGCGGGCGTATTTCTTCATCGCGTCGTAGCTTTCTTCTGCGCCCGCGCTGTCCGCGGTGCGTCCGCCGGTCACTTCCTGAATCGCGGCCTCGAGCGATTTGGCATCGATCCCGGCAGCCTTGAGCGCCTTGCCCGCGTCATTGTCGGCCAGTGCGAGAGCCTGCAACAGGCGCTGGACGGGAACGAAGCTGTCGCCCGCCTTTTCCGCCAGTTGTTCCGCGCTGTCGAGCGCGCGCACCGCATCATTGTCGAGGCCCGGCGTCTGCTGCGCACCGCCGCCCGATACCGCGGGGACCTTGGCCAGCGCGTTGTCGACTTCGGTAATTGCCACGCCCGGATTGCCGCCGGCGCGCTGGATCAGCTGCGCCGCCATGCCCTGCTCGTCGTCGAGCAGTGCCTTGAGCAGGTGCGCGGGCGAGATCCGCTGATGGTTCAGGCGGATGGCGACGGTCTGCGCAGCCTGGAGAAAACCCTTGGCGCGGTCGGTGAACTTTTCGAGATTCATGCAAACACCCCAATCACAAATTGCCGTCCGAATATGGTGTTGTGATTATGCAACACAAGCCCCGTCGCGAAATAAACGAGGTGTATTAGTCGGATATAGGGGTGCGACGTGGCTTGTGAAGCCACCGGCCGAAAATTCAGGCCAGCCGCGCGCCGTCGGGCACGTCCGGATCGGGCCGGGCCAGAAGGATAGCCCCGGCGGCGTCGGGAAAGCCGAGCACGAGGATCTCGGACATGACCGGGCCAATCTGGCGCGGTGCAAAATTGACCACTGCCATTACCCGCTGCCCGACGAGTTCTTCCGGGGTGTAATGGTCGGTGATCTGCGCAGAGCTCTTGCGTTCACCGATGTCGGGGCCGCAATCGACCCACAGCTTGATCGCCGGGCGGCGCGCCTCGGGGAAGGGTTCGGCGCGGGTCACGGTGCCCGCGCGAATGTCGAGCGCGGCGAAATGGGCGAAATCGGCATAGTCCATCGTCCCGGTCTATGCAGACCGCGGCGCGGCATCAACCGTCGGCAAGCGGTTCGAGCCCGGGGACCATGATCGTGCGGTCGCCGCCGAAATCCTCGCGCACCACTACCAGGCCCTGCCGCTCGAGATGATCGAGCAGGCGCCGGATACGGCCGGGCGAGCTGGTGCCATAGGCGCGCGCGAGCGCCGCTTCGTCGACCTGCGTCTCGCCCGCATGCGCGGCCATGGCGATCACGAGGAACGGGCCGAGCAGGTCTTCTTCCACCGCACCGGCCAGCTGCATGATCCGCGCCTGCAGCGCTTCGTCTAGCTCGGCCAGCCCGGCGCCGGCCACGGCGAACCGGCGGCGGAAGGCGCGCATGTCGGGCATCGGCCCGATCAGCCGCTCACGGCGGCAGCGGGTGAGGAAGGTCTGGTATTGCGCGCTGGCCGACTGGAAGGCGATCCCTTCCTCGCGCGCCAGCTCGGCGATGATCTCGGCGATCCGCGTGGCCACCGCCGTGGTATCGACCGGCTCGCCGCGCGGAGCGACCTGGCGTTCCTCCGCCGCGGCGATGCTGGTTTCGATCTCGTCCACCGGCGGGGCCGGCGGCGGCGCGGGCGGCGGCGGCGCCTTGGCGACATCGCTGGCGAGGTCGGTGGTGAGCAGCGCCGCCATGTCTTCGGGCGCGGTGTCGGGCAGCGCCATCAGCCCTTCGCTGCGGGCCTGCTGGCCGGTCTGCACCGGACCGATCTTCACTGCCAGCGGAACGCGCGTGATGGCCGGCCCCAGCGCAAGGAAATGTCCGCGCTCGAGCTCGCGGATCCGTTCGGCCTGGCGCCGTTCCATCCCCAGCAGGTCGGCTGCACGGATCATGTCGATGTCGAGAAAGGTCCGCCCCATCAGGAAGTTCGAGGCCTCGGCCGCCACGTTCTTGGCGAGCTTCGCCAGCCGCTGGGTGGCGACGATCCCGGCCAGCCCGCGCTTGCGCCCGCGGCACATCAGGTTGGTCATCGCGGTCATGGTCATCCGCCGCGTGTCTTCCGCCACCTCGCCCGCCGCAGCAGGGGCGAACATCTGCGCTTCGTCGACCACCACCAGCGCGGGATACCAATGCTCGCGCGGGGCATCGAACAGCGCGGTGAGGAATTGCGCGGCGCAGCGGATCTGCTGCTCGACCTCGAGCCCGTCGAGATCGAGCACCACGCTGGCGCGGTGTTCGCGGATACGGCGGGCAAGCGCCTCGATCTCGCCCGGCGAATAGGCCGCCCCGTCGATCACCACATGGCCGAACTTGTCCGCCAGCGAGGGGAAATCGCCTTCCGGGTCGATCACCACCTGCTGCACCATGCCCGCGCTCTCTTCGAGCAGGCGCCGCAGCAGGTGCGACTTGCCGCTGCCCGAATTGCCCTGGACGAGCAGACGGGTGGCGAGGAGTTCCTCGATATCG
>Ga0208450_1001100_pt1 | contig 13185 bp, 19 predicted proteins | sample MalvireepMed_908_FD_184249 | JGI IMG/M metagenome (GOLD analysis project Ga0208450, IMG submission 184249) | Marine viral communities from the Global Malaspina Expedition - Malaspina viral metaG DeepMed_908 (SPAdes) (version 2) | ecosystem: Environmental > Aquatic > Marine > Oceanic | place... | reverse complement strand
CTCCTGTCACAGGAGGAGCAGTTACATGCATGGCTAAAGACATGTCCATTTGATTACCTGATGGTCAGGCATGAGGAAGGACTGAGAACTGTAAACTTTTTAATAGAGGAGACTATAGATGATGAATAATACTTACTATTTTAGCGTTCCATGTTCTTATGTTTACCAAATTAATGCTATGACAGAAGAGCAGGCAAAAGCTATTTTAATTGAAGATGGTGGTTTAAATATTAGTGGCGATCTTTGCCTTGAAGAAGAGAATTACAAAGAAGCTGAATGTTTTGAAATATATATTGGAGAGGAGACTATAGATGATGAAGAAATATAAAATAGCGTTTACATATGAAGAGGAAGTAGAAGCTACTGACCGTTGGGAAGCACTACTAACAGTTGCAGAAAAAGGTGAAACAATACTTGAAAACTTTTCATCAGATGCAACAGTAGAGGAGATGTTGTGATGAAGAAATATAGAGTAGCAACTTGCCTTGAGGAAGGCGTGGTCGTGGAGGTCAATGCTGAAAGTGCAAAAGATGCAGAGCAAAAAGCATACGCACTAGCAGAATACTGGGGAGGATCAAGTTACCCAAAAGAATATAAAGGTAACAGTGTACACAGAGATTATTTTACACAAGATGCAGAGGAGATAGACAATGGCTAAATGGGCAGAACACAGACACTGGACAGATAAAACCGCTGAAGAAATTGACAAGAGTAAAGAGGTAGATGTGATACTATATAGGATTAGGCGTGTAGCTAACCTTATAAAGACTGATGCCGTACACAAGTCACGGCCTACTGTGAGAGAGAAAGCATCTGAGATAGAGGCACTCTTAGTTATGTTGGAGAAGAAACTAAATGAGTAAGCTACCTAGATATGTACAGACAGTAACACTTGCCGATGGGCATGTTGAGTACAGATTTAACCCACCTAAATCTTTAGTAGATGCAGGCGTAGTTAAACGTGAGATGTATGGGAGTGACATTAGACAGGTTAGGCGTATAGCTAAAGAGAACAATGCAATTATTGATCAGCATAGAAAAGAAGTAGCAGAAACCAACCGCATAACTAAGAATAGTAAGGTGAGTGACCTTGTTAAGATATATTATTTATCTAATGATTTCAATATGTTACGAGAAACTACTAAGGTAGACTACAGATATTTTCTTACTGTATTATGTAACTCTATGGGCAACAAAAAGTTTCATGAAATTAGTTCTAAGGTAGCTAAGTTTGCATACGAAGAATGGGTCAAGCGTGGCATTAGTTTTGCTAACCATGTAGCTACCTGTTCATCTCGTGTGTTTAACTACGCAATAGACATGGAGTATGCAACCTTTAATCCATACACTAGCATAAAAAGAAAGGCTGAAATAAAACGTAAGGTAATATGGCAACATGAGGATGTGCTTAAGTTTCTTGATGTTGCCTACTCTGACTATAGCACACGTAACATAGGTTTAATAATACAGATGGCATACGAGTGGTGTCAGAGGCTTGGAGATATGCGTAATCTTAAGTGGGAAGACCTAGACTTCCAGAGTAAAATGCTGACACTGGAGCAGAGTAAACGTAGGGCAGAGGTATTCCTACCCATATCAGATGACCTGATGGCAATGTTGCAGGATCAGCATGATGACTTTGGCTTTCAACAGTATGTAGCACCGCATGTACTGCCCACTGATGGCGTGTTTAATCCTTATGCGATGCAAAGGCTCTCAAAAAATGGAAGGGCTGTCATGCGTAAAGCTGGGCTGTCTGACGAGCTACGACTAATGGACTTACGAAGGACAGGAGTTACGCAAATGGTAGATAGTGGTGTACCCCTGACTAATATTATGTCAGTGACTGGCCATGCTAATGTTGCATCTGTGCAACCATATCTAAAAAATACTTACATCTCTGCAAATAATGCATTGACACAGAGAAACGTTAGTGTAAAATCTAACTCTGTTAGTAACATAAAAAGTGATACATAATGAATATATATAACATTATAAATGATATAACACTTATAAATGGTGAAACAAAGAGAATGAATTGCCCTGAGTGTAAGGGTAAAAAGACTTTTACTATCACAAATAATATGGGTTCTATCGTGTGGAATTGTTACAAGGCAGGGTGTGATATCTCTGGAGCTAAACGAGTACACCTTTCAGGTGATGACATACGTAAGTCTTTACGTAGATCAGCAATAAAGGTAGGGCAAGTTAATTCTTGGCTAGAGTATGAGGATAGTATACCTAAGTTTGACAAGCCTGAGTGGTTAGTTCGTGACACAAAGGCTATTGATCCATTCTGTAATAAGTGGGGTTTAGATGCGTACAAGCTAGGGTTGCTGTATGATGTAAGAGAACACAGAGTTGTGTTCCCTGTGTTGAGTGACCTTGGCTACATGTTAGATGCTACAGGGAGAAGTTTAGGTAAAAGACTACCTAAGTGGAAACGTTATGGAAATAATAGCTTGCCATATATTCATGGCTATGGTAGTGTCGCAGTAGTTGTTGAGGATTGTGTGAGTGCTGCTGTAGTTGGTAGTAATGTATGTGTAGGGGTTGCATTGTTAGGTACATCATTATCCGAATCACACCAGAGGTATCTTGCACGATTCTCAACGGCAATAATAGCATTAGACCCCGATGCGGCACCTAAGACACTACAGATTGCAAAAGAATTAAGAGGATACGTAGAAAATGTTCGTGTTCTTAGATTGAATGATGATTTAAAATACAGAAACCCTGATGACCTACACAAATTAACAAGCATAGGAGAGCAATAATGGAGTTAAGTTTAATAAGAAGTTTAATGGACAAAGATTTTTATGAAGAACACCGTGGTGCTAGATGCCCGAACAGGTTGTTCAGTAAAGATGTTAGAAAGATTAAGGAAGCAGTAGACTCTGCAATGGATAGATATGATCGTAGCGTATCTCCACAGGAGATTGAGGCATTGTTTATGTCTAACAACCCAACTATGACTACAGCACAGAAACAAGCATACAGCACTTTGTTTACACAGATAAACAAGCAGACACCCATGGGTAATGACATAGCACAGGAAGTATTGTCTAAGTTGTTTCAGCAGGTAGTAGGTGAGGACATAGCCAATCTAGGCTTTGACTATGTGAATGGTGACAAGACTAGCCTTGAACCCCTGCGTAATTTGCTTGAGCAGTATGCAGATGACTTTACCCCTGACTTGACGATACAGTGGGATGACATTGATGTGGATACTCTGTTATCAAAGAATGATCTTGAGGCACGTTGGACATTTAACATAGCTACCCTTACACGTAAATTAGAGGGTGTGAATGATGGTCATTTAATTGAGGTAGGTGCAAGGCCAAACACAGGTAAGACATCCTTCCATGCGTCACTGGTGGCATCTCCTAATGGGTTTGCACATCAGGGTGCTAAGTGTATTATACTCTGTAACGAAGAAGGTTCTCATCGTGTTGGTGCTAGGTATCTGACTGCCGCTACAGGTATGACGATGCAGGATATCAAGAGAGATCCAGCCAAGGCTAGAGATATATACTCTAAGGTTAAGGACAATATAAAAATATATGATGCAAGTAATCGTGACATGGCTTGGGTTGAGAGTGTGTGCAAGTCATACAAGCCTGACATCGTTATCTTAGATATGGGTGACAAGTTTGCTCGTACTGGTGGCTTTGCCAGAACAGACGAAGCACTCAAGGCTAATGCTATACACGCTAGGCAGATAGCTAAACAACACGGCTGTGCTATATTCTATATGTCACAGTTGTCTGCTGATGCAGAGAATAAGGTTGTACTCAATCAGGCTATGATGGAAGGCTCACGTACAGGTAAGGCGGCAGAAGCTGACCTGATGATACTGATAGCTAAGAACCCACCAGTAGAAGGGCAAGAGGAAGAAGATACTATGCGTCACCTGAACCTAGTTAAGAATAAGTTATCAGGATGGCATGGCATTATCCATTGTGAACTGGAGTATAAGACTGCTAGGTATGTTGCATGAAACAACTAGCCTTGTTTGCTGAAGAAAAACTAAATGAATTAAACGAGCTATGTGATAGTGGTCTTGTGTGTATTAAGTGTGACATCCTGCAACCTGTAACAAACTTTCAGCAGATGTCATACAAAAACACAGAAGATGCTGAGATAAAACGCACGTGTAGATCATGTCAGTCTGGTCATAGACAGGTAATTGCTGACCTGAGAAAGGTAAACCCCTACCCAGATGATAAAGACTATGCCTGCCCTATATGCACAAGAAAAATAGCTGAAGTAAATAAGTATAATCAAAAACTGTTAGGTACATGGGTACTAGACCATTGCCATCAGACAAACACATTTCGTGGATACATATGTAAACACTGCAACGATGGGCTAGGTGGGTTCAGAGATAAGTTGACAACCGTAAAGAATGCTGTTATATATTTAGAGGAACACGAGAGGAACAACCCCAAATGATATTAGTTTTAGATGTAGAAAATACCGTAGTTAAAAGAAATGGCAAGATGCACCTTGATCCATTTGAACCAGAGAACACACTTGTTATGGTGGGAATGCTAGATGGTACTGGGCTTGAGCAAATTATAACGTTTGACCACACAGAGCATTCACCCACAGAAAATGGTAGACGTATAGTACAGGGAAGACTAGACCACACTACACTTCTAGTAGCTCACAATGCAGTACATGATTTGATGTGGCTGTGGGAGTCAGGTTTTACATATGAAGGTAAAGTGTTTGACACTATGCTTGGTGAGTATGTGCTACAGCGTGGGCAGAAAGAACCTCTGTCTCTTGAGGCATGTGCAGAGAGACACCAGTTACATACACAGAAACAGGACACACTTAAAGAATACTTCAAGCAAGGACTGAATGTATCAGAGATACCACACGATGAGTTGTCAGAATATCTTCTTGCTGATCTGCATGCAACACAGCAGTTGTATAGACTGCAAAGCAGGTTGTATTCTTTTGGTGAGGGTAGAACTTTAATAGATACAATACGATTAACCAATGACTTAGCTGTACACTTAGCACGTATATACCAACGTGGTTTTAAAGTAGACATGAATGCACTTGAAGATGTGCGTAAAGAGTTTGAGCAGGAGAAGCAGGAGCTGACAGTACAGCTAGAGAAACAGGTACAGGAACTCATGGGTGACAGACCTATCAATCTTAACAGCCCAGAGCAGTTGTCTTGGATTATATTTAGCCGTAAGGTGTTTGATAAGAAGGTTTGGGTTGACGCATATAAGGATCGTGTGTCTGACAGGCAACACTTAGCCAACATTAAGCAAATGACACTGCCTCTGTACAAACAGTATGCTGTTGTCTGCAAGCAGTGTATGGGTCATGGTTGGATACGTAAGAAGCGTAAAGATGGATCACCATACAAGAATACAAACAACTGTCCTGAGTGTGCCAGCGCAGGATATCTATACCGTGATAGAAAAGAGTTAGCTGGGCTAAAGTTTAGTGCGTCTGATTCTAAGTGGGTAAGTGCTAATGGCTTCAGCACAAGCAAGGACAATCTCATATACTTAGAGGGCGTAGCTAGATCACGAGGTATGTATGACGCTGAGATGTTTCTACAGAGAGTACGCAGGCTGTCTGCATTAGATACCTATCTATCTAGTTTTATTGAGGGTATATCTACCTATGTAAAGCCTGATGGTATGTTGCATGTACGTCTACTACAACACAGGACAGGTACAGGTAGGTTGTCTGGTGCTGATCCTAATATGCAGAACATGCCACGTGGTGGTACGTTTCCAGTTAAGAAAGTATTTGTATCTCGCTGGGATGGTGGACAGATTTGTGAAGCTGACTTCGCTCAGTTAGAGTTTCGTGTAGCTGCATTTCTAAGTCAGGATAAGGTTGCAATTAAAGAGGTAGCTACAGGCTTTGATGTACACAGCTACACAGCCAAAGTTATTACTGAAGCAGGGCAACGAATCTCTCGCCAAGACGCAAAATCACATACATTTGCCCCTCTCTACGGTGCGTCTGGTTTTGGTCGCACACCTGCTGAAGCATCCTATTACCAACAGTTTACATCTAAGTACTCAGGCATAGGTGCGTGGCATAAACGATTAGCCAAGGAAGTAATAGACACAGGTAATGTACGCACACCATCAGGGCGTGAGTTTGCATTCCCACTAGCTACACGTAGAGCCAATGGAAGCATTACATATTTTACTCAGGTAAAGAACTATCCAGTGCAATCATTTGCTACTGCTGACATAGTGCCTATATCTCTTATCTATATAGATAAAATGCTACAGGCTAACAAATTACAATCCTGTGTTGTTAACACTGTGCATGACTCAATCGTGATTGACGTACACCCAGATGAGAAGAATAAAGTATTACGTATTATCAATCGTACTAACGAAGTATTGGTTGATATAATAAACAAGAAGTGGAATATAGATTTTAATGTACCACTACTATTAGAGGCTAAAATAGGTAATAATTGGCTTGACACAAAAGACGTGGCATGATATACCTACAAGTCTAACAAAGGAGAAATAAATGAATCAAATACAAACACTAGACACAAATAATTATGAAGCTATGGCTAAAGCAATGGGAATGAGTTCATTGGCAGTGCCAGCAAAAGAGAAGACTAATTCTCTTGCTAGGCTACGTATACATCATACACCGTTGATGGGTCAGACTGAAGTTAAAGGTAAAATGGCTAACGTTGAGGTTGTAAGTGGTGGAACATATAAGTTGGAGATACCAGATGGTGAGACATACTATGCAGATAGTATAGCTATAAGGCCATTCTTACAAAGGTTTATGTACAAACGTTTTATTAAGGGCAGTGACAACACACCCAACAGGTTTGTAAAAACTATTATGGCAGACAATCTAAACATGGATTTAGCAGATAATGACGGACAATATAACTGTGGTAAACCTGCTGGTTATATATCTGACTTCAAGGCTTTACCTGAAAAGATGCAGGATCTAATAAGGCAGATCAAACGAACACGTGTATTGTTTGGTACTGTTGACTTGGTTAATGCTGTTGATGAGAACGGAAACACGGTAGATGTTGATACTACTCCATTTATATGGGAAGTAGAAAACCGTGATGCCTTTAAGACTATGGGTGAGGTGTTTAACAAACTAAACAAAATGAAGCGTCTTCCTGTACAGCATTATGTTAAGGCCAGTACAGAGGAAAGAAAGCTACCTAATGGTGGTTCTTTCTATCTGCCAGTTGCAGACCTAGATCTGTCAGAAACTCTTGACATGGACAATGATACTCAGGAAAACTTAGCTAACTTTTTAGCTTGGGTGTCTAACTATAATGAGTATATTATGGGTTCTTGGAATGAGAAGATGCAACAACACCAGTCAGTAGACACAGAAACTGTTGAAGAGTTTATTGACATCAGCACTGAAGAGTTCGCATAATGAACCATCCTGCTGAACTGCCTATTCATCAGTATCTTGATAATGCTTCCAATGGTAAAACAACTATGTCTGATGAAACTATTGAACAAGTAGCACAAGACATCAAGGACGCTATGAAGAGGCAGTTTGGTGGGGGCAGTAGGAGAGATAAGTTTCGTTTACGTATGTCAAATATAGGTAGACCTACATGCCAACTCTGGTGGGAGAAGAACCATCCAGAGAAGGCTCTCCCCAAGCCCACCACCTTCGTAATGAACATGTTAATAGGAGACATAGTTGAGGCAGCATTTAAAGGAATCCTTAAAGAAGCAGGAGTTAAATATGAGGACAAAGATAACAATGTGTCATTGGAGCTTGACAATGCTACAGTTAATGGGAGCTATGATCTTGTTGTTGACGGTGCTTTGGATGACGTTAAGTCTGCATCACACTGGTCATACACTAACAAGTTTGAGTCTTATGACACCCTAGCTAAAGGAGATGGCTTTGGTTATATAGGTCAGCTTGCTGGCTACATTAAGGCATCAGCTAAAAAGATTGGCGGCTGGTGGGTAGTCAATAAGGCCAATGGCCAGATAAAGTACGTACCTGCATCAGGGCTAGACTTAGATAAAGAGATAGCTAAGTTAAACAATACAGCTAAGATAGTAGAGGCTAACGAGTTTAAACGTTGCTTTGAACCTGAACCAGAAGTGTATAGAGGTAAGACATCAGGAAATAAAGTTTTACCAGACGGCTGTAAGTTTTGTGACTACAGATACTCATGTTGGGATACAATTAAAGATTTACCATCTAGAGTTTATCAGGGCAAAAAGACACCACCTACAGTTTCTTACATAGGAGAAGTAGTAGGTTGAACGGAAAACGATTTCAAGCAGCTTTAAAGCATGGGTATAGGAGTGGGTTAGAGGTAAAAATATCTGACTACCTTAAAGAACTCAATGTACCTGTAATATATGAGGCCATTAAAATTGAATGGGAAGACCTTATGTATCGCACGTACACTCCTGACTTTGTGTTACCAAATGGCATAATAATAGAAAGTAAAGGAAGATTTACCGCAGCAGACAGAAGAAAACATATTGCGATAAAAAAGCAACACCCTAAATTAGATATACGGTTTGTGTTTTATAACAGTAGGAATAAATTAAATAAGGGTGCAAAGACTACGTATCAAGGCTGGTGTGACAAGAACAAGTTTTTATACTATGACCGTATAGTGCCGTTAGAGTGGTTGGAAGAGAAAGGTAAGAACAAACATAAAGATTTAATACATCTACCATATAAAAAGATTATAAGAAAATGACAATAGAAGTAACTAAGTTTGGTGTAAACGATATTATAATAAGAATGAAACCTGAATTTACTGAGGACAACAGGTGGAGTGGCTACATTGATATGGAAGTTATTACAGATAATAAACACACCATGGCAAAGAACGACTATATAAACCTTATGCAGGTAACTTCTCTTATATGTTCATCGCTACCTGTTATGGAAATGAATGAAGAGTTTAGGGATACGCTCTGTAACTATGTAGAGAGTATGATAGAAGAAGATATGGAAAAAGAAAAGAAAGACATAATAAAAAAATCTATTGACAATACAACTGGAAATGTTATAAATGTAGACTTTAAACGTGAGGAGAATCCATGAAAAGCAGTAAAAAAGAATATGATGTAGTACAAAAACCAGAGCATTACAATCAGGATCACGACATAGAATGTATTGACGCCATACGTGCTGCATTGGGTGTTGGGTTTAAAGAATACTTGCAAGGTAATATACTGAAGTATATCTGGAGACATAAGTATAAGAACGGTGTAGAAGACTTAAACAAAGCACGTTGGTACTTAGATAGATTAATAGAAGCAGAGATAACTGATGGTAATTAAATTATTAATAACTCTTGACATTGATGAAGAGGAATATCTAATGCCAGCAGACGGTAAGATAGAAGAAGAGATAAATGAAGCTATACATGAGTTTGTCTATGATATTGATGGCATGGACATTAAACACATTAGAATAATATCGGAGTAATCAAATGAGCAATAACTACCTACCTACAGACTACCAAGCATTTATTCATACCTCACGGTATGCTCGTTGGTTAGAAGACGAGAACAGAAGAGAGACATGGCCTGAGACAGTACATAGATACATGGAAAATATTGTAAAGCCTATAGTAATAACTAAATCTGAATACAAAATTATAGAAGATAGCATACTTAATCTTAGTGTTATGCCAAGCATGAGAGCCTTAATGACAGCAGGTGCTGCATTAAATCGTGACAACACAGCAGGCTACAACTGTAGCTACCTGCCAGTAGATGACCCTAAAGCATTTGACGAAGCTATGTACATACTGTTATGCGGTACAGGTGTAGGCTTCAGTGTTGAACGTCAGTACATACAAAATCTACCTGAAGTACCAGAGCTATCAGAGAGTGAGACTACAGTAGTTGTAAAGGACAGCAAGGAAGGTTGGGCAAAAGGATTGAGACAGGTACTTGCTCTACTCTGGGCAGGAGAGATACCTAAGTGGGATGTCAGTCAGATCAGACCAGCAGGAGCTAGGCTGAAGACATTTGGCGGTAGAGCATCTGGCCCTGCACCACTGATAGACCTGTTTAACTTCTCTGTAAATACATTTAGATCTGCATCGGGTAGAAGGTTGTCATCAATAGAATGCCACGACTTGATGTGCTACATAGGACAGATAGTTGTTGTAGGTGGTGTGCGTAGGTCAGCTATGATCTCACTGTCCAACCTATCAGATGGTAGAATGCGTCACGCTAAGTCTGGTAACTGGTGGGAGACAGCAGGACATAGAGCATTAGCTAATAACTCTGTCTGTTATACAGAAAAACCAGACTCAGAGACATTCATGCGTGAGTGGCTTGCACTAGTAGAGAGTAAGTCAGGTGAACGTGGAGTCTTTAATAGACAGGCATGTAAGGTACTTGCAGATCGTAGCGGTAGACGTGATTCAAACCACGAGTTCGGCACTAACCCTTGCAGTGAGATCAGCTTGAGGCCGTATCAGTTCTGTAATCTAACAGAGGTCGTTGTACGTGCAACTGATACACTGAAAGACATTAAGAATAAAGTTGAGTCTGCTACGATACTGGGTACAATACAGTCTACATACACTAAGTTTCCCTATCTACGTAAGATATGGCAGCGTAACACTGAAGAGGAAAGGTTGCTGGGTGTAAGTCTGACAGGCGTAATGGACAATCCTATTATGACATCAGCAAATAAAAACTTAGCTAGAGACTTAGAAAGCCTTAAACAACATGCCGTATACGTAAACTCTGTATGGTCTAAGCGACTGGGCATTGAACAGAGTACTGCTGTTACATGCTGTAAGCCATCAGGCACTGTGTCACAGTTAGTAGACTCTGCATCAGGTATACATGCAAGACACGCACTGCATTACATACGAACTGTACGTGGAGATAACAAAGACCCTCTTACACAGTTTATGCAAGATCAGGGCATACCATCAGAGCCGTGTGTCATGAAGCCTGACACAACTACAGTGTTCAGCTTTCCTGTTGCAGCACCACCCAAGTCTGTTACACGTAATGACATGACAGCTATAGAACAACTAGATATGTGGCTCGTGTATCAAAGACACTGGACAGAGCATAAACCTTCTGTTACAATAACGGTTAGAGACAATGAGTGGATGGAAGTAGGTGCATTTGTATACAAGAACTTTGATGAGATGAGTGGTGTGTCATTTTTACCACACTCTGATCATACTTATCAACAAGCACCATATCAGGATTGCACTAAGCATGAATATAAGTTATTAAAGAGTATTATGCCTAGTAAAATAGACTGGTCTAAGCTATCTGACTTTGAAGCTGAAGACACAACTAAATCATCTCAGACATTCGCATGCACTGGCGAAGTCTGTGAAATGGTAGACATCAGTGCCTAGAGGAGAAGTATAAATGAATATTAATATAGATGGTAAAAGCTACGAAGTAGATGAGAATGATGAAAAGAACGCTGAACTCATAGGTGTTCTTGGAGTCGTAAGAACAGGTGACAATGCGTTACCTTTACTGCAACACATACAACAGTGTGTGCAAGCAGTACACTCAGGTAAGTTACAGGAGTTAAAAAACTTACTACCTCAAGACGAACCAAAAGCAGATGCTAAAACTAAAACTAAATCTAAAACATAAGGAGATAGTCCATGCAGAGAAATCTAACGAGAGCAGAACGAGGTCTTGGAAAATATGATGCCCCACTGAAGGTTCAATTTCAGCGAGGCTATGAAGACTTTAAACGTGGTCGTGTAGGTAATCCATTCCATAAGGATACTATGCAGCACAGAGAATGGAACAGAGGATTTAATAAAGCATGGTGTGAGAATCTAAAGCGAGTAACTAAGTATGAAGCAACTAAAAAAGGAAGTAGACCAATGGCTAAAGGAGAAGTACAGTATGTCTGATTTTAATACATATCAAAGATCAGCAACTAGGACTGCTATCTATCCACCAGAACATAAGATACTTTATCCTGCGCTAGGACTAGCAGGAGAGGCAGGTGAGGTAGCTAACAAAGTTAAGAAGGTTATGCGTGACGGTGTAGAGAACCAGCCAGATAACTGGAAAGAACAGATCGCTAGTGAGATAGGGGATGTGTTGTGGTACTGTGCTGCACTTGCAACAGATCTTAATGTATCACTAGGTATGATAGCAAGTCTTAACGAAAAGAAGTTACAGGACAGGTATGATAGAGGTAAGATGAATGGCAGTGGAGACAACAGGTAGAAACACTTAGGGGGCTTAACGCCCCCTTTTGTTTAGTCATATCTGTTTTTAACCATATCACCTAACACTTTTAATTGCCTTAAGTGATCTTCATTAGTCATGTCAGGAAGTATGCCTCTACCGTACTCATCTACATTATATTTTATAAACATAAAGTAAGCTTCGTCCTTTTGGTCTTTATCTAACTTTCTGTATTCTACTTGCGCTCTTACGTAACCACTACTTTCACTGAATATACCATCTTTTACTTGTTGTTTTAGTTTAGATATTTGCTTCTCTATAAGCAGTCTTGAGTTTCTTTTGATGTAATTTTTTTCAGTTTCTGCGTCCTTGGTTTCTTGATTAGACTCTCTATAAAATTCTTTAAGTGTCTCTTCATTACGCTTTGCTACATTTACAATACTAGGAAAATGTTCCTCTAAAAGTCTGTTTTCTACTCTTTTTACTGAAGGAACTTTTGATGAGCTATCTATTTTCCATTCTTTTATTCCTAAACTTTTAGTATACTCAGCCCAAGGCTCATCTCTTGTATACATATTTAAACCTAAAAACAACTTACTTATTGGGGAAATTCTTTCCTTATCTTTAGAGAAAAGGTACGAAGAATCTGGCATTTGTTTTTCTTTTCTAGTATCACCGAATCTTGAAAAAGGTTTAAATACTTCATTCATAAAGGTAGATGTAAAATCAAACGTTGGGTCTTTTGAATGGTCTTTAAACTTTACTGTACGTTCTCCTATAACTCTTTGAGCATCAATTAACTGAGCCGCAGGAACAGCCCAAGAACTTAAATAATTTCCTACAGCACGTCCTAGCATTCTACCTGTTGCTTCGTTTTGTGCTAGGTCAGAACCTCCACCGCCAAGTAATTCATGTATTTCATCTAACAACATAGCCCCTTGGCCTGTTCTAAAATTAGCACCTAAAAATGTTTTACTAGCCTCTGATGACCACGCAACAGGAT
>Ga0208450_1001087_pt1 | contig 13243 bp, 21 predicted proteins | sample MalvireepMed_908_FD_184249 | JGI IMG/M metagenome (GOLD analysis project Ga0208450, IMG submission 184249) | Marine viral communities from the Global Malaspina Expedition - Malaspina viral metaG DeepMed_908 (SPAdes) (version 2) | ecosystem: Environmental > Aquatic > Marine > Oceanic | place... | reverse complement strand
ATATAATATTATCAGCATCACTAAAATACCTGTCACGGCTCGATGACGGTACATAAACACGGAATGGATTAACACTTGTAAATTTTACCTCACCTTTTCCAAAATCAGAATCAGCATCAATATAAGCATACAAATAACCTAATCCTGAAGCACTATGGTCGTGAATAGCTTCCTTTAGCTGGGAATTACCATCAGATATTTCCCAAATATAACTTAACACCACACGCCACATCTTAGCCATCTTTACATCGGAGTCCTCCCTTGGTATAACTGTAAAGGCCGGAGATGAGGATGTTAACATAGCCTTCATCTTCTCAACAGCAGGGCCAACCCTGTCCATTGGGACAGCAGCCTGATTCCTACTTTCCAGCTCATCTACTTCATTATCACTAAAGTGATTACCGTAAAAGAAGTCAATATCTTTCCTAGCCTCCGTATCCCATTCAGAACGGGCGTCACGATATCGCTGATGAAGCTCTCTGGTAATCTTAGCTCTCGGGTCTTCTTGTATTTGCATAGATACTTTATAAGTTAAGTAACAATTATAATACTTGTCAATAGCAAAAGCAAACTTTTTTTAGCTTACTCTGGCACCTGTAAACCAGTTATATTTCTTGCTGGTTTGAGTATTACTGCTACGGTTATTTACCTCTTTCTTATCCACTTTACCGCTTAATGGTGGTTTAGCATAATAATCAGCATAATACAGCCCATCCATAAGGTCATCATGTTTGGCAAAGGGATGTTCAAAGAATTCATCCACAATCTCTGTCATACTATTACGAATATACAATTTCTTTGAATTAACGATAGGGCCGAGAGATGTTTCCAACCTATCCTCTTTCTTAATTCCTGCCGGTGGCCTTACGCCCTTGAATATGCCGGGTATCAACCTTCTATCCTTTGTAGCTATACGGGTAACCATATCACGAACCATTTCCTGAGCTGCTACTGTTTCTATTGTAACCCGCTTCACTGGAGAATACTTCTTAGCAATATCAATGATTTTCTCCGGTACATCGAATGTAGGTATCCTTTCATGGAAATATTCCAGTACATACCTGTTCTTAGCCTTATCAATACCAATTACCAGAATAACCTGAAAGTCTGATTTCTTTGTAGCAGTAGCAGCAACATCAACTCCTATATACACATTAATCGGAATAAAGTTCCCATCATTGTCTTCAAGATAAGCAAATTTATCTTTAGAAATAAAAGTATAGTTATGCTTCTGTATCCTGTCAATCTTAAAAGATGCATCTGATATATCACGGGCATCGTTCATATACTCCTGAGCAAACTTATTAACCATGCCAGCTTCAATAAACTCACCTTTCTTGGCAGCAAGCTTTTTTAACGGGAACTGTTCAGGCCATAACGGCTTTTCATCTTCTATGGCTTTATGGAATGTAACATCCCAAGGATATTTACGGCCTTCACGATTAGCTTCCCTTAAACCATCAACAATCATCTGCAGGAATGAGTCATAGTGTACAATAGTACCGGCCAGCCATATCCAACCTTCCCTGCCGGGAGATTCCTCAAGGGCCGGATATACCGTAGATACAATCCATTTCTTAATCTCATCCCGTCTTTCAGGAGTCTTGGTATTCAATTCAGATTCAAAGTCATCAAGAATGATACCAGTATAACGTACATCAATCTCAGTACGGCCACGAAGCCTTTGGCTGGTTCCTTTAGCAATTATCCTGTCGCCCTTGGATGTAACAATATCTTTCTCAGTCCACCTGTTGCCAACAGCATCCCCGGCCAGATTGCCAAAATAGTACTTTATCTTCTCATTATACTCAAAATGTGACTTAACGTACTTAATATGGTCAATAGCCTGTCCCTGTTCCTCAGCAACCCAAGCAATAAACAATCTATCACCCTGAGGTGAAAACAGCATTTTATGGATTACAGACGTCTTGGCAAGTATTGACTTACCAAATCCGCGAGGCAGGATATTACAAATACGGGCTGCCGGCTTAGTACTTAACAGTTTTTCAGCAACAGTGTAATGAAAATCAGGTGAAGCGCTCTTATATAGAAAATCCTTAGGCAGAAAGGCCCTGCCAAAATATATCAGGTCACCTATTGATTTCTTGAGTATTTCATCATTTATCTTAGACTCAGATGGTGGTGGGACTATATTAAAGGATTCTATTTCTTTTTCTTTGGACGCCATTCATTTTGCTCCATTTCTAATCTTTTTACCATTTTTGCGGCGTGGAATGAACTCATGGTCTTCATTTCTATTACCCACTTGTCTTTCTTGCTGTTTTTTCGATAAACTCTTTTTCCTACGGCTTTGTACTTCATATTCTTTATCCTCTAGTTTTTCTGCCCAAGAATCTATATCCAAGTAAGATTCAAAAAAATTATCTAACTCACGATTCTCCATAGATATCCACTTTATCAGGATTGCCAACATCAATCAATATATCATTTTCAATATACACAGAATTACAGTATTTACAGCTAAAACCTACAGGCATATAGAATTCATTAAAAACAATCATCTTCTTGTGATTATTAATAGCCCTGCTGCATACCCTGCATTTTCTTATTCTACTACTATAAAGAGGCATTATATACAATGATATATCGCTATGTGATATTTTTTTCTGCATGCCCTATAGCCTTGACATCGGCTTTATTCAGTTGCTGCAGCTGTTCCCTAGTAAATCCTTGAAATACGGTAAGGGACTCGGTTTTCTTATCATTAGGAAACATACCAGCTATTTTCATCATCATCTCAAGAGCCCTTAGTTTATCAGAATCACGGGCATCATAGTTATCAATAATATCTTTTGTTCTGGAAAGCAAGTATTCTTCATCAATACCAACTTCACCAAGTAGTTTCTTAGTTTCTTCGCTAATCAATTTTGTTATCCTCTTAGTTTTTAATAGAGCTGTTGATGCAGATTTGGAGTATTTGTTATCATTAGTCTTAAATAACCTGATATACGCCTGTTCTGGCGGCATACCGTTAGCAACATACTTGGCAAACACTATTTCACGGTTATTAACCTTTTCTTCATCTATCCTGTGTTTTCTGCACTTTACATACTTTGTGAACCTGTATACGTCTTCGGCTAGGTCGCCAGTAATCTGAATTGAGTTTCGTACAGGATATGAACCAAGAACAGTACGAACATACTCCTTACCAGTCGAAAATACCCCACGATGTAGTATTTTACATACCTGACCATCGTCAGTAAGTATCCAATCACCAGTAGAAGCTTCACGCCAGTCATCCACAAGTTCATCATCATGATTGTCAAAAAACTCATCTTTGTTGTTATACAGGTACTCTAGTCGTTTTTTTACCAGTTTGGTATGCATAGTGCCACTCCCAACCTAATTACTTGGTAGCCCGTGCCACCCCTCCGGACACTATGCGTTTCCATCTACTAGATTTCCCCATACGTATGTTTTTCCCTTATGTATGTCAATTACATCAATTCTAAAATTATTGTCTTCAAACCAGTCAATTATGGCAAAAGCATGACACCAGTTGGTATGACGGCCCCTGAGCCACTGATTCTTCTCTTTTGACATATCCTTGAGACAGCCAAGAGTCCAAGCATGGTGAGCACCGTCTACATGGGTAACGCCCTGCCTTTGTACATCATGTGTATGCCCATATAAAATATTCTTGCCAAGGTTCATAACGTGCTGTCTGGTGTGGTTAACTGTGCTGTAATGTCCGCCATGGTAGAAGTATAGTTTGCCAATCTGTAATAGATGTCCATACGGGTAATATTTGTAGCCTCGGTCTTTAAGGCCCATAATATTCTTAAACTTGTAGTTTGGCAAGTACGGAAACTCTTCTACAAAAGCATTCAGCCAGTCATCATGATTGCCTTCAATCATATGTTTATCTACACAGCCAACGTCTTTCAAGACATTATCGAACAAATCGAGCCCGGCATTCACTTTATCAGCCTCACATTCTAAATCTTCCAGTGTATACTCCAGCGGCGGCCTCTTTCTACGTTTATAACGCCACGGCGAAACACTTACCCATTCACCAAGGTCGCCAAGGCAGACGAATATATTAGGTTTAACCATTTTTATAGCCTTCAGCACCACATTAATAGCCGAATCATCCTGAAAAGGAAAATGTACATCAGGAATTACAATAGCCCTTCTATGTATTTTTTTCTTAGCCATATCAGGCCTTATAGTAAGGCATTCCTAAATCCACAGCCTCAACCCTTTCTACTTCCATATTCTCAACTCTCATCTTTATTTCGGATATAATATCCATTTGTTTAGCATTTCCATCAAGAATAGCGGATATATCCAGTTTTTTACATATTTCACGTAATCTGCTGATTGTATCAACTAAATCAAGATGTTCAAGTTCCATCATTTATTCCTTGTATAACCACATTATCGAAATATTCACATTTTTTATTAACTTGACAGGGCTGATTAGCAAATCTGCCGGATATTCTTAAAATAATCACTTTATTCTCAGTTTTCATCATACAGCCAATACATTTTCCATTATCCCAATTAGCACAATTCTTCCTTGCCAACTCCAAAAGCCTTGATTTACTCTTTCCACTGCCAACTGCTACCACTTCTTCAATTTAAAGGGCAACTTAACAGGCTTTTTCAGGGCCCTAAACACAGGATTCATTTTTGTTCTTGCTCTTTTTGTTGCTTTCTTGGTATTAGCCATAGCTTTTAACTCCAGTTTTTTGTTGTGGGCTAATATAACTGCTTTTTAAGCTGAAATACAAGAACAAAACTTTGCTTTTTGGGCCATAGCTTATATATATATATTATAACTAATATAGCTATGCTTATATATATATAATACAGCTATAGCTTCATATATTTATATAAGCCCTTAGCTATATGTATATAATATATATAATAAAGCTATAGAGAGATGTGTTTTGTGTGGAAATTGTAAAAATTGCTGTACAATGTGGGTTAGTCTTTTACCCCGCCCCCAACTGGGTCGAATACTGGTTGAGATTATGATTCTGGGTTGAGATTTTTGACGTTACATTTATGCGCATAATATATATTAGGTTTAATTTCATTCAATTTTTGGAGAGTAATATTAAATATATATATCATACATACATTATTGATTGATTGTTTGGTAATGACAGTCTCCGTATATTACACACATGAAAAAGGAGTATATCATGTCAAAAGGACAACTAAAACCTACAAAGGGAAAACCCTCTGTAGTTCCTCCACTGACAAAGGATACACTCCCAACACTACCAACAGAGATAACATCTCAAACTTGGTATCAAGACTCCGTTAACAACACTGACCTTAACAACGTTGGTGGTGATAATTGGAAGATTACCTTGTTCGAATGTTATAATCCTAAGACTAAGACCTTTGATGTTGAACTGGTTAAGTCTAAGGTCAAAACACTGGGGATGTTTGGTAAACGTCCTCCGAGTACTGATGGTATTGGGACGAATGGAGAGGACTTCACCGACAACATGAAAGATACGAAACGGGACGTTATTACATTAATTAACGAACGTACCGATTCTAACGAGTGTTTTGTTGGTAAGTCCGGTAAACTGTATAGAATACAGAATCCATTTTTCCGGGAGTATGTCTTAGTTAATGGAAAACCTAAGATGTTAACTACACTTAAAAAAGGTACAAAGTACACTAACCATGAAGGGAAAACAGTTACGAAGTAGTTAACCCTTACACATACCTAAAAGGGTGGTGTGAATTCATCACCCTTTTTTTTACAAGGTATATTTGACACACACACCCAAAACACCAACAAAGGAAAACATGACTATGAAAAGTAATTTCTTTCGTTATCACAAGTATGAAATTCATCGAGGTGGTAATGTTAACCCAGACAAATTCATGTCTAAAATAAAATCGCTCGGATACAATATTAAACGCGATGGTGGTATAAATTGGTATCTATTTGATACTGATTGCGATGTTGTAACCTGTAGCAAAGTTTTACAAGTATTAATTAATAAAGGATAAACATGACAATGAGAAGAACATACTACTTAATGAAGGAAAACAGTCTCGGTTCAGCAGTGAGAGAAACGTTCCATAACAAAGATGACGCTAAAAAAGAGTTGGATAAACTTAATAAAGCTCAGTCTCATAAACCTCACAGATTTCAACTGTATTACTATATTATAGAGCGATAGTAATGTTAACAGTATTTATTGACCGCAAGAACAAACTTACATTTAGCTTCGAGGGTAAATCTATTGTTAGATATATCCCTACTAAACACCAGAGAAGCTTTGTAAATGAAATGTTTAGCAACAGTCCTTTGATGTTCAAGGATGATGACGGCAATGAACATAAACTACCAGTTGTTATACATGATAACGTAAAGAAAATAACAACTACGCTAAATGATGATTGTTTCCAGTATGAAGATATATATGCTGGTGTTCCTAATGGCGTACGTTATATACCCAACAAACTTACGACATTTGAACGCGACAGACAGGACTGGCTTTTAACCAGAATTAAACGCACATTTAATAGTTATGACAATAAGAACATAACTGAGCAAGAATTTAAGACAGAAATGAGAGTATTGTTCGCTAGATAAGATGAAAGAGCACATAATATTTACAAGAGAGAATACAAAGAAATTGCAGTCTATATATAATAAAGCTGTAAAGAACAACGCTGAATCATTCTTGTTTGAAGGTAAAGAAATTTTAACAGGTTATGCTAAATACCTGATAGAAGCTTTAAAAATGAAAGGAATGTAAAATGGGATATAAACCTCCAGTAGAAATGACTGATGCTAAGTATCCAGACGATGATTTTATAAAAGAGTGCGTAATGGATATATTTGTTAGTAATAATAAATTAGATGGCGATGAACTTGATAGTATAGTAAAATTACACATTAGCAGACATGGATGGGATAATGATGTAAAAAAATGGGCTATGGAACAAATGAATAGCGAATATTTAGACTTACAAAAGATATTTGAGGACTAGCATATGAAAGATTACACAAGATTGCCAGACCAAGATGGAAGGTATGTACCAGCACATAAAAGATTGTTCTTTGAATACCTTGGCTATATCTCATGTGAGATAGCTTTTGGTATATGGGGCAGTGGTACAACGTTCTGGAGCAAATTATTAAAAGTCGAAGATGATGGTAAAGCTTGGGCTCTGGCTAGTAAACTATACAACATTGGTAACTATTTTTACAGCAAAGGATATTAATTCATGGGCAATATAACTGAAACAGACCATTTCGAGAAACTGCAAAGAGAAGTTGAAGATACAATGCAGGAAGATGAAAAACTTGTGTTTAAAGAACAATTTGGCGATGATAAAGATAAATGTACTGTATGTAGTGATGATTCGCTGTATGATAAGACTATGCCAATAGATTTAAGGCTGGGGTATATTGAAGGCTCTGGCCAGTTGTGCCTTGAATGTTATGACAAGATTTATAATAAAGGAGCTGATGATGAAAAGAACGCTTGAAGATATATATGAAATGAAAGATTTTTATGGCGTTGGTGAAGTTAAATGGAATGCTATAAAACATTTAAGACCAATAGAATTTCAGCAGTTGTATGATACTAATGTAACGAAAAGCCCAAGAATAATAGGCAATCATGTTTATCATGGCATACTACTTGAGATACATGAAGATAACCTATGTAGCAATTGTAAATGGTGTAAATATGAAAATGGATAAATTTATAGATAAAACTACCAGCGATACAGCCGGTGATGCAGTATTGCTCTTCGCTGTACTGGTATTAATATTTCAACTAATAAGGATAGTGCTATGAGTAATGAACAAAAGCAGGAAATTGTAGAAAATTTACTAAAATTTGCTGAGTTCGGTAAATCGTTTGGCGAGTCAATAATGGCATTAAATACACCAGACAGAGATTTAGATGATTTGCTCGAGATGAATAAGATAGCAAATCAATTCACTAAAGTAACAGATGGTGTAGAAGAAATCAGCAAGATTTTACTACCACTGATAGATAGATTACCCTAACTATATGTTGGTGCGCCCCTATGGTTTAGTCATGTTTTCTGTAGGGGCAAAGATTTAAATAGAGAGTCAAGGTCGCTGGACAGATTTCTGCAATGAACACCGATTTATATCGCCCAGTAGTTGTAAGAGCTATAGCCATGACTGGAATGTCTAATGAACGGAATGTCTTGGCTCTCTAAGATTTGTGCTCGATATGGTTTCGAGCCATTAATAAAAAGGAAGCGTTATGGCGGATAAACAAACACAATCCGTACCAAAGCCTACATATCTTGATAGCCTTAGTGGACTACACATGGCTCTAAATGAAAGTGGATACATTTGTTCACCTGACTTTGTTGCCAAGGTAATGACATCAATGCATACAAGACCTGTAAGTGGAGCATTTCTATATGGAATGGCTGGTACGGGTAAAAGTTACCTACCAATGGTACTTGCTAAAGTGTTAGACCGCCAGCTTTTTGTACATCAATGTACCCAAGGCACCCGTGAAGAAGATTTGCTGGTCAAGATTATGCCCTCTGAGAATACTATCTCAGGTGTTAAGATTGGCCATGGAAAGATTTTTCAGGCTGCTATTGAGTCACGCAAAAGACCAGTGATGTTGATGCTCGATGAATGGGATAAGACACGGCCCAGCGTAGATGGATTCTTTTTGGATTTTCTACAATATGGTCGCCTGTCTCTACCCGGCGTTGAGGATGGTGATATTCATGCTAATTTAAGTAATCTCACTATATTTATCACTGCCAATGATGAACGTGAATTCCATGAAGCCCTGCTTCGTAGATTTCCCATGATTCATGTTGACCCTATCGAGCCTGCTGATGTTGTAACGGCTCTTAGGATGACTCATAACGGCAATAAATACATCCCCCAGATGATTGACCTGTACACACGCAGTATTCAGGCTAAAATGCCTAAACCTGCAACTATACAGGAACTACGTCAAATGATGGATGCTATCTCTGTTTTAGATGGCAGTGCCGATTGGAACGCATTGGTTTACCAGTACATAACCAAGACGCCAGAAAATCATACGCTTTTATCTAATCAAGGTAAAGTTGATGAAATAGATATCAGAAGGATTGCTTCGGTAAATCCTGACGATTACGGTGTTGATATCGTGCCTGAAAGAAGCGATACAGACGAACCGCAAATGCCTCATCTTAGAGATTTAGCTACGTTCGATGACTCGTTTGAGCCCGTACAATATGTTCCAGAGAATGCTGTAGCTGTTCTGAAACGTGATAAAGACTATACATGGGCTGTTGATGATATCATAATGCAATCCAATATGGACAGTGCTGACCCTGAGTTGGCTGCTATGCCCGATTGGGGAGTAATCACCGAAAAATGTGCTTTTCTGACTGTTGAAATAAACGCCAGCCATGTGAACTGGATTGACAGGACTAGCTTCTTCCGTGATAATAGCGGAGAAGTTCGTATTGTTGATAAATATATCACAAGGCCGGAGCTGAACAGGATGCTGAGCGGTAAATGGCATATACACAAGAGAGATAGTAAGGAAATTATTGCCAGAAATCTCACTCGTGGAAATGAAAAGGCTGATTTACGATATCGTGAAGGCAAAGGTCTTGAGATTATCTGCTCTACCCGTGATACTTTGACAGGTTATTTCAAACTTAACAGGTATCAGAATCTTGCTAACATACAGGCTTTACAAGATGTTCCCGGTGCTGTTTTGCGCAAGATGAGTATGGGTCTATCAACTCACATAGCTGTAACAAATTTACATAGGCAAGTTACAAAGAGTGCCAATGTACTGGGTAACAGCGTTGTAAAGTCGTTTAGTGAGCATGGTGGATTTTGTCAGGGCGTATGGTTACAGTCACCTAGCGGTGAAATAGACTGCAAAACTTCGGAGATACCTTTCTTTGAAGATATGAAGCGTAATACTGGTAAATACAAAGTACACTCAATTACTAACGGGTTTATGATTACAGCTAATAATCTCCATTTCACTGTAGAGGAGATTGCTAGTAATACTCATGGAAAGATGTCGCTGTTAATCGAAGGTGTTGTTCATCCTAAGGTTATGAGCTATATTCTTAGCTGGATTGGTGTAATTCCATTGTACAAATGTTTTCAGCACGATGGTACTGTTCGTGAGAGGCTGGAAAAAGCTGGCTGGTTGATTCATCCTAACAATATTAATGTTTTGCGGAAAAACGGAATATGTGCGTATATCATTTACGATTATGTCATGTTCTGTACATTCTTGCATACGTTGGATGTTGTTGATGAACCATCGCTGTCGCTGGACATGAAAACAAAGATAAACAGGATAAAAGCTCTTGAAAAAGCGTACAAGCCCTCTCAAGACCAAGTGGCGTAATTTCACTACACCGGGCAAAAAGTTGGAGAACACTATAACAGATGCTCCTCTGCCCAAAGTGAAGTTAAGCGGTACATTTAATGGGCCGTCTGCCGGTGGTAACAGCTCTGTTAAAATCAATGTTTTACCGAAAGCGAACAACTCGGGGGGCAAACAGCTCCCCGGGTTGAGCAAGTTCCACAACAACTCCAAAAATATTACAAAAAGATTTAACAGCAATACAAAAATTAATAAAGATGGTATCAATATGCTCTACCATCCGAATCAAGAGATTGATATGATGATAGATGTAATGAAAAGAGCACAGCGACGAAAGATTGAAAACTTCTGGGACGATGTTAATATGAGCAGGATAAACAAACATCCAGCACTTCCCGGTAAGTACACATTACGTGGTGCTAGGAACAGGAGGCTGGCTGTTGAACTGGCTAGAATTATAAGTAGGTTGGCTGAAGACCATGTTGGTGCTGCCGTGGAAGGTGATGAATTTTGGGACTGCGACAGGTTGGCCATGCGTAAAATTAACAGGGATTCTATTTATAAGTGCCGTATGTCAAGAGAGAAGCACAATATAATCATTATGTTAGACAGTAGCCCATCCTGCAGTGAATACTCAAATTTTTATAGTGACATAGCCAGTCAATGTGTGCAATTTGGAGACATTGAACTGTATGATGCTCCCAATGCCAGACTTGTTCATATGTACAGTAACAAGAAAAAAGCTTTTGTCGAGTTCTTAACTGTTGAAGATATACTCAATAGCGTTCACAGGTGGAGCTTATTCAAGAACAGGACAATAATATTCTTTGGCGATTTTGACGGATTAGAGGTTGTACTTGGCGGTACAATCAATAACAAGATACATTTTTTCTGCACTGAGGATGAAAATGATATCGAGTATTATACTGAAGGCAGTAACGTTCCCTGCAATTACAGAAATTTAAAGATTATACCTAATATTAGAAGCATAAAATCATTTATGAAGGCGTGTAAAAAACTTAAATAACAACAAAAAGGAGCTTCTTATGAAAGCAAACAACATAGAGTTCTTGGTTGAGTCGAGCGATATACTTGATATGTCGCTTCCCAAACCAGAACTCAGGGAAGTAGCCTTGAAGTTATCACTTGATATGTACGCGGTGCACACCAATGTAGAATCAAGGATTGAACGGCTTAGCGTTCTGGTAGATTACTTCAAGGAAAGACCCGGCGTAATGGATGAAGATGCTAAAAAACCTGAAAATATGGCTATCAAAATGATGCTGATGGGTGACATAACAGATGTTATTCAGGATGTGTGCGAATCCGCTGAATGCGAACCGGATGATATGAGAATCAATCTCGAATTCTGCAAAGGTAGTGAACGTGCTTTGGAAATATCTATCGGATTACACAGAGACTTGACCCCCGGTATGCAAAAGGTAATATCAAGGCTGGTTCAAATTCATCTGCATCAAGCTGTCAGCCGGTTCAATGATGAGCATCCCGGTATACTTATGAGCGGTATGGGTGCTGATGAATTCAACTCATTACAGGACGATGAACCAGAGCTGGATGAAGATGTAGCAAAGGCCTTAGAGCGGATGAAGTGGGATAAGACATCAAGGGGTGAGGCATAATAACAGCGTCTAGCTGTTATGGAACAGAGAGCATAGAATTATCTGTGCTCTCTGCCCTTGTGCAAAGATTTTTATAGTAAATAAAAAAAAGGAAATAAATCAATGGGTTTATTTGATAATGCTAAATTAATAGAGGTCATAAATATAGGTGATGATGTATGTTGTGATGGGTGCAATGGCCCCTATGGCGACAATATGAAAGGTGGAGTCATAATAGGACATTCTGCATACTGTGGAGAATGTGCTGATAAATATGGCTATTATACCGACAAAGATATTGATGAAGTTATGGATTTAAATAAAAGCTTCAAGGACAATGTTCTTGAATACCGTAAACGCACGACTGGTTCCAGTGACGGAATCACAAGGATTTTCACTATGGATTAGTCTGCACAACAAAAAGGAGTCTTTAATGAAAGACGTTGACACCTCCACATACAATGAGTTTGCTGAGACTATTGTCACAACAAATGAAGGTATAGTGGCTCAGTCTCCCGTGCGATTCACCACGATGGACTACACTATGTTTAGTTTCTTGCCGGGTAATCGCAGGATTAGCCGTAAAAAGGTTAAGAAATTAACGGAGTCAATTAAAATGAGCAATCTCACAGAGCTGTATCCTATCCTTGTAAATAAGGATATGCAGATACTGGATGGACAACACAGGTATGTTTCCTGCTGTGAGTTATCACTACCTATTCATTATGTTATTGTCGGTAACATTGATATTTCAATGATAGCTCGGCTAAATAATGCTCAGGATAAGTGGACGGCTTATGACTTTCTTAATGCATGGTGCGAAGTAGGTCTGCAAGACTACAAAATATTCGCCGGATTCATAAGAAAGTATGACTTTTCTTTCTCAGTAGGCCAAGTGCTGTTTTTTGGCAGATGGGGAGGAAGGAACTACGAGGATTTTCGCGAAGGTACAATGAAAATCACTACCCTGAAGGAAGCTACAGAACGTGCTGAATGGATTCATTCTTTAAAAGAAATGAGTCCCTGCACTACTGATAGGACATTCGTTCTGGCTATGGTTCAGTGCTTTAAGAACAAGGACTATGACCACAGCAGAATGACTAAGAAGCTAGGATATCTTGGAAGTTCCATTAAAAGGTCAACCAACAAACAGCAGTATCTGCGACAGCTCGAAGAGATTTACAATTATCGGACGGCTGATACTGATAAGATACGTTTTTGGTAAATTCCTAACCTAAATGATATATATACTGCTATGGCTATAGC
>Ga0208450_1001082_pt1 | contig 13287 bp, 11 predicted proteins | sample MalvireepMed_908_FD_184249 | JGI IMG/M metagenome (GOLD analysis project Ga0208450, IMG submission 184249) | Marine viral communities from the Global Malaspina Expedition - Malaspina viral metaG DeepMed_908 (SPAdes) (version 2) | ecosystem: Environmental > Aquatic > Marine > Oceanic | place... | reverse complement strand
AGGGCAGGCGCTGGGTGAGCGTGCCGCGCGCCCCCCGGGCGATTTCGACCGCGAGGAACACGATCGACAGGGCAATCAACGCCTCCACGACATCCTGCCGGATCCCGGCAAAGCCCAAAGTGACCGCCGCCAGCGTCAGCGAATGCGCGAGCGTGAAGGCCGTGGCGGCCTTGATCACCGGCCACGGCCGCCCGACCAGCAGGACCAGCGCGATGACGAACAGCAGGTGGTCCCATCCGGCCAGGATGTGATCAACCCCGATCGCGAAATAGCTGCGCCACACCTGCGCTGCGCCCGTCCTGGCCGTGATCGTCGCATAGGGCTCTTCCGGCGTGAGGCGGTGGACCTGTACCGGCCGTTCGCGCGGGGCGACGCGCAGGATCGCTTCGCCCTGCCCGGGAAAGGCCGGCCAGCCGAGCCCCTGCCCCGCAACGCTGCCGGTGCAGGCCACCGGTGCACGGCCGACCACGGCAAGCGGAGCCATGTCGCGCTCTACCGGCCCCGCCAGCGCACAAGCCGCGGGCAGCTGCGGCACGGCGCCGCGGTCGTCAGCCGCGCTTGCGATTGGCTGCCGCCAGCCGAGCCGCCAGTTCGTCTCGTCGATCTGCTCGAACTGGATCGCGACGGGGCGCATTTCGTCGGCCAGCGCGGGGCTGGCCGCCAGCAGCAGGGCCAGCGCCGCAATCAGCCGGATCATTCGATAGCGACCGTATAGGCCCCGCGCAGCACGGCGTAGGCCCGCTGGCGCCGCTCGGCGATGGTGGCCGCTTGCCAGTCGGCCTCGATCCGGTCGCGGACCGCGCTCAGTTGCGGTGTCGTGCCCGCGCTACGAGTTTCCAAGCGGACGAGGTGCCAGCCATAGCCCGACGCGACCGGTCCTCGCCATTCGCTCGAGGGTTCTAGCTCCGCCAGCCGCGCGGTGAACGCCTCGCCATAGGTGCCGCGAATCTGCGCAAGCGGCATCGCGACCGCCTCGGCGGGCAGGCTGATCGGCTCGCGCACCGGATCGCGCGATGCCAGAGCGCGGGCGGCAGCGGATTCGCTAGAGTAATAGACCTGCCTGAAGGTCAACCTGTCGCCCTCGCGGTATTTATCCGGATGCTTCGCGAGCCAGCGCTCGAGGTCCGCTTCGCTTGGTCGGGCCAAGGCGGCCTCGGCGCCAGCAAGCTCGTCCATCTTGGTGGCCAGGCGCCGCCGGACGACCGCGTCGCCTTCGTCGAGACCCAGACTCAGCGCTTCGCGGTAGAGGACCTCTTCGCGCACCCATCGCTCGATCGCACTGTCCATTTCGGCATCGGTGGGTGCGCGGCCCATCATCCGCTCGAAACCGAAAGCGATACCGGCCTGCCGCTCGCGCGAGAGTTCGATCGACCGGCTGGCCGGATCGACCGGTTCGCCCGCCAGTGCCAGCCCTGCCCAGATCACCGCCCCGGCGATCAGGAAATGCGCCAGCGGGTCGCGCAACCAATGCCGGATCATTCACGCCCCGCCGGAGACGCCGCAGCGCCGGGCGATCGGCCCGGCTTCAGCCAGACCGGAGAGGAATAGGCGCGTTCCTGGATAACATTCGCTTCGACAACCTCTGCCGGCAGGTCGATTCCGAAGCGTTTCGCATCGAACAGGACCCAGCTCGGCGTGGGGATTTCGATCGCGCGGACATAATAGAAGGCGCGCTGGCCCGGACGGTAATCGGGATCGCGCCAGGTCGCTCGCAATTCGGGTGCGCCGATCGTATTGGTGTAGCTCGCCTCGCGCCGTACTACCGTGTCGCCCACTGCGGGTATTGCGCCGCCCACGCGGCGGCGTGTCCCAGCCATGTCCGACCACGCGAGGTCATAGATACGTTCGCGTGCGACGCCATTCGCATCGACCCAGCCCTTGACCATCTGGATCCGGTCGAGATTGGCGCCTTCGGGATCCTTGAGTGCGGAAACCAGGAACACGGGCGCGCGGCCGCGATCGACCAGATCACCGCCCATCGGGACCCCGCGGGCGTAACCGGCGCGTACCCAGTCGCCGTCCCAATCGCTGTCTGCAAAATCATGCCCGGCAAACAGCCGCAGCACCATGCGCGGACCGGTGGTGGCGTAGACTTCGCGCCGCATGAAGGCATCGAAGATCTCGGCGCGCGTATTGCCCCTTGCCCAGGCAGCCGCATAGCCCCCGGCGAGATAGTGCCAGCCGAAGCGCCCCTGGCGCGTGCCGAGGTTCTGCGACGCGAGCGCGCGTCCGGCACGCGGTTCGACATTGGTCTGCTTGCCGAAGAAATTGTCCTCGTCCCCCGTCGCCAGCGCGGTGTGGCTGTCGGTGGAGCCGATCAGGCCGAATGCATAGGGATTGACGCCCATCTGCTGTTCGAGCGTCAGGCCGCGCAGCAAGGCGCTGCGAACATAGCTGCCGGCATACATGTCGGGCGTTGCTTCGCGCGTCAGCGGCAGATTGCCCAGCTCCCACCCGGCCACGCCGAATTCGGCGAATTCGTCATTCGGCGAGAGGAAGGGGTGGGTCTCGCTGTCGCCCTTGATCTGGGTGGCTTCGACCACCGGCTCGAAGCGCGCTCGCTGGCGGGCGTAATCGGCGCTCATCGCGCCGCCATCGGGCCCGACCAGATCGAACATCATCCCATTCGACAGGTTCGAATTGTGCGGGATCGCCAGTACGCGTCCGCCGGTGTTGGCCTCGTAGGCGGCCATGTAATCCCACAGCTGCTCGGGCTGTGTATCGATACCCGGAAACGGCACGACCTGACCGGTCTTGACGCTGCCGTCCCGGAACATGACGACCCGGTGCAAATTGTTGCCATCGGGCATCAAGGTCCATTCGAAACCCGCAAAGGCAGTGAATTCACCCGGGCGGTTGTACCGGTCCAGCAGCGCGAGATGGCTGTCCCACAATTCGCGTGTGGCGACAGCCTGCCGCTCGGGGTCCATCAGCGCTTCGGGGATCGTGTCATTGGCCGCCGCAGTGATGAGTTCGGCCACCGCCATAGTCGACTGGTTCGTGCTTTCGTGCATCATGTCGTACCAGCGCCGAAGCGTGGGATCGCGCACCAGGATCCGCGGCGTGTCGTAGAGCCGGCGCGTGGCGCCCATGGCATCCGAATGGTCCGAGATGACGAGGAAATCGAGCGGGCGGTCGAGCTGCGCATCCATCCCCATCGTCGAACGCACCCGGTCGCCGCGTGCGAATTTGAGCGCCTCTTCCGCGCCTAGCCTGACGCCGAAGCCGAAGGCGTCGACCGAAAGGTCGGTGTGCAGATGCGTATCGCCCCAATAGGGCCGGTCGGGAAATTCGGCGAGTTCGATCGTCGCGGTCCCGTCACCGCGCTGGTCTTCGGTCGGCTCGCCCGTATCCATGGAATCGCAGCCCGACAGCGCCAGGGCCGCCAGTGCGACCCAGCACCCCAAGGTCTTCGTCATCGGCTCTCCCCTCCCGATTGCCAATTGCAACCGAATGTCTGCGACATGCCGGGCGGGGTCAAGGCCTCAGGGGATTTGCGATGCGCTAGAGGAAGGGGATCGCGCTGCCTTCGCCCAACGAGCCGAAGTAGGTCGCAAGGCCGAGCGCCGTCGCCAGACCGGCGAACAGCAATGATCCGAGCAGCAAGGCGCCGTCGCGAACCGTCAGCGCCAGCCCCAGGACAGCGATCGCCAGCATCGGGATGGTACTGGCGAAAGGCAGGAATTCGAGCGGCGGAACCGTGCAGCACAGGGCAATGATGACCGCCGCGACCAGCTTGATCGCAGTGCCCTTGGTCAGCCCTTCGAGCCGGCCCTTGCTGTGCCGGTCGAGGAAATTCGCCATTCCCTTGAGCTTGCCCACTGCCTTGTGCAGCTTTTTCGAACCGACCGCACGCCGCTGGACGAATTGCGGCATCCAGACATGGTCGCGGCCGATGAGCAGCTGGACCGCGATCAGCGCGATGAACAGCGCGAACACGGTGGGGACGCCCAGGATGCCGCCGACCGGCGTGATCTCGAGCACGGCGGGGATCATGATGAACGGGCCGAAGCTGCGTGCGCCGAAATCGTCGAGCACATCGGCGACACGCACTTCGTCGTGATTGGCCGCAAGCTCGTCGAGTTCGCCGAGGACATCGCCCATGCTGTGGGGTTCATGTGACACTGCAGACATCTCCCTTGGCGGCCAAACGCACGGAGAGCCGAAAGGTTACGCGGCGCGGGATACCGGTCCTGCGCCGGTCACCCCGCCTTCTTCTTGAGCAGCGCCGAACGTTCGCAGCGGCATACCACTTCGCCGCGCTGGTTGACCGCTTCGTGGAGGAAGGTGACGATCCCCGCATCGGGCCGCGACTTGCTCTCGCGCAGGCCGATTACCTCGCTCGTCGCATGCAGCGTATCGCCGATGAAGACGGGCTTGGGCATCACCAGCTTGTCGTAACCGAGGTTGGCCACAAGGGTACCCAGAGTGGTGTCACCGACACTGAGCCCCACCATTAGCGAGAAGGTGAAGGTCCCGTTGACGAGGATCTGCCCGAACTCGCTCGCCTTGGCCGCTTCCGTGTCGAGATGGAGCGGCTGCGGATTGTGCGTCATGGTGGTGAACAGCAGATTGTCGGTCTCGGTCACCGTCCGGCGGATGTCGTGCGTCAGCGTATCGCCGACCTGCCATTCGTCGAAATACTTCCCCGCCATCAGCCGTGCCCCATGACGGCTTTGACCTCGAGGAAGTCGTGGAAGCCCCATTCGCCCCATTCGCGGCCATTGCCCGACTTCTTGTAGCCACCGAAGGCAGCGCCGAGATCGTAGCCGCCATTGATCGCCACGCGGCCCGCGCGAATGCGCTTGGCAAGGCTGCGGGCGAGTTCGATGTCCTCGCCGGTGATCGCGCTGGCAAGGCCGTATTCGGTGTCATTGGCGATGCGGATGGCGTCGTCGTAATCCTCATAGCCGAGGATACACAGCACCGGGCCGAAGATTTCTTCGCGCGCGATGGTCATGTCGTTGGTGACATCGGCAAAGACGGTGGGCTTGACGTAGTGACCGGTCTCCAGCCCCTCGGGCTTGCCGGGGCCGCCCGCAACCAGCGTCGCGCCTTCCTCGACGCCCTTCTCGATCAGGCCCTGGATCTTGTCCCATTGCGCGCGGCTGACGACCGGGCCGATCGCCGCATTGCCTTTCGGATCACCGGGAATGACGCCTTCGGCAGCTTCCTTCGCTGCGGCCTTGGCTTCCGCCATCCGTGCATGCGGCACCAGCATTCGGCTGGGCGCGGTGCAGGTCTGGCCCGAATTGCCCATCATCGCCACCGTGCCCTTGGCAACCGACTTGGTGAAAGCGGAATCGTCGAGCACGATATTGGGGCTCTTGCCGCCCAGTTCCTGCGCCACGCGCTTGACGGTATCGGCGGCATTCTTGGCGATCGCGATGCCCGCGCGGGTCGAACCGGTGAAGCTGACCATGTCGATATCGGGATGGCCGCTGATCGCTTCGCCGACGCCCGGCCCGTCGCCGTTGACCAGGTTGAACACGCCCGCTGGAACACCCGCCGCATGCATGATCTCGGTGAAGATATAGGCGTTGAAGGGCGCGATCTCGCTCGGCTTGAGCACCATGGTATTGCCCGTCGCCAGCGCGGGGAAGACCTTGCAGGCGATCTGGTTGAGCGGCCAGTTCCACGGGGTGATCATGCCGACCACGCCGACCGGCTCCCAAACATGCAAAGTGGGACCGTCGAGCCGTTCGAATGCGAAGCCTTCGAGCACTTCGATCGCCTTCTGGCAATGGCCGGCGAGCAGCCCGACATGCGGCCCGTTGGCGAGGCTGAGCGGCGCACCCATCTCGTCGCTAACCGCGGTCGCGAGCTCTTCCTTGCGGTTCTCGATCTCCGCCTGGATCGCGCGCAGCAGGGTCAGCCGTTCTTCCTTGCTGGTCTGGCTGAAGCCCTCGAATGCCCTGCGCGCGGCGACCACGGCCTTGTCGACATCGGCCGCGGTGCCGAAGCTGATATGGCCGATGGTCTGCTCGGTGGCGGGGTTCTCCACCGCAACGGTGTTTTCCTCGACCGGGTCGACCCATTGGCCGTCGATGTAGAACTGGGTGCAATCGCGCATCGGAAACTCTCCTTTGCGCGCGCCTCTAGCTTTCCTGACGCCAGCGCGCCACCACCTCTTCGCCGTCGCTGGCGCTGTCGCGGATCGTGTTGGGCGTGCGGTCGAACCGCGGTGCGGGGGCGGTGTGCCAGCGCCCGCCGTGTTCGACGAAAGCCCCGCGCGCCTTCATATGCGGATGATCCTTGGCGTGGTCGAGCGGAACGACCGGCGAGAAACAGGCGTCGGTGCCTTCGAGCAATTCGCACCATTCGTCCTGCGTTTTCGTCACGAACAGCGCGGCCAGATCCTCGGCATAGCTGTCCCAATTGGCCGGGTTCATCTGCGCCTCGCGCAAATGCTCGGGCGCATCGGCGCGCTGGAGCAGTTCGGCATAGAATTGCGGTTCGATCGCGCCGACGCTGATTTCCCTGCCATCCTTGCAGGTATAGCAGCGATAGAAATGCGCCGCCCCACCCAGCAGGCCGGCGCCGCGATCCACCGTGCGCAGCGCGCTATGCGGCTGGCCGTAGAAGAAGCTCATCAGGCTGGTCACGCCGTCGACGATCGCGGCATCGACCACCTGCCCCTTGCCGCTGCGTTCGCGTTCGAACAGCGCCGCAAGGATGCCCATCGCGCAATACATCGATCCGCCGCCGAAATCGCCGACGAGGTTCTGCGGCGGCACCGGCAGTTCGCCGCGCTTGCCGATCGCGTCGAGCGCGCCGGTGATGGCGATGTAGTTGAGATCGTGGCCGGCCGCCTGTGCCAGAGGGCCGTCCTGTCCCCAGCCGGTCATCCGCGCATAGACCAGCCGCGGATTGGCCTCGAGCAATTCCTGCGGGCCCAGACCCAGACGCTCCATCACGCCCGGACGAAAGCCTTCGACCAGCACATCGGCATGCGCCAGCGCCTGCTTGACGAATACCTGGCCTTCGGCGCTCTTGAGATCGACTTCCGCGCGGTGCCGCGCGCGTTCGACCACGGGGTTCATCGGCTGGTGACCGGCGCGTTCGATGCGCACGACTTCCGCGCCCATATCGGCCAGCATCATGCAGACATGCGGGCCCGGGCCGATGCCCTGGAATTCGACGACCCTGAGGCCGGTCAGCGGACCGTTCGACATTTCTCTCTCCTCGGAAAATTTATATGTTCTAGAAGCTCTTGGGCAGGTCGAGGACATGCGTGGCGACATGGCTCAGGATCAGGTTCGTGCTGATCGGCGCGACCTGGTAGAGCCGGGTTTCGCGGAACTTGCGCTCGATGTCGTATTCCTCGGCAAAGCCGAACCCACCATGCGTCTGGATGCACATGTCGGCGGCCGCCCAGCTGGCTTCGCTGGCCAGCATCTTGGCCATGTTCGCTTCGGTCCCGGCAGTCTCGCCATCATCGAACATGCGCGCTGCCTTGGTCACCATTTCGGCCGCGGCCGACAACTGGACATAGGCGCGCGCGATGGGGAACTGCACGCCCTGGTTCTCGCCGATGGCGCGCCCGAAGACATTGCGCTCGGCGGCATAGGCGGCAGCGCGGTCGATGAAGAAATGTCCGTCGCCGATGCATTCGCTGGCGATCAGGATGCGCTCGGCATTCATCCCCGAAAGGATGTAGCGGAACCCCTTGCCCTCCTCGCCGATCAGCGCGCTGGCGGGCACGCGCAAGTCATCGAAGAACAGTTCGGTGGTCGCATGGTTGAGCATGGTGCGCACCGGCCGGATGGTCAGCCCGTTGCCTACCGCCTCGCGCATGTCGACCAGCAGCACGCTCATCCCGTCGGACGGCTTGGCGCATTCCTCGCGCGGAGTCGTGCGGCACAACAGCACCATCAGGTCCGAATGCTCCGCGCGGCTGATCCAGATCTTCTGACCGTTGACCACGTAATCGTCGCCGTCGCGCCTGGCGAAGGTGCTGATCCGCGTCGTATCGGTGCCCGCACCGGGTTCGGTTACGCCAAAGGCCTGCAGCCGTAATTCGCCGCTGGCGATCTTGGGCAGGTATTCGCGCTTCTGCTGGTCCGATCCGTGCTTCAGCAGCGTGCCCATGGTGTACATCTGCGCATGGCAGGCACCGCCGTTGGAACCCGACCGGTGAATTTCCTCGAGCACGGCGCAGGCCGCCTCCAGCCCCAGGCCCGAGCCGTCATATTCTTCAGGGATGAGGACCGAGAGGAAGCCAGCCTCGGTCAGAGCGGCGACGAATTCGCTCGGATAGGCGCGCTCGCGATCGAGTTCGCGCCAGTATTCGCCGGGGAAGCGCGCGCACAAACGCCGCACCGCTTCGCGGATTTCCGGAAAGGTCTCGCTCAAATGTCCGTCTCCCATTGCAACCTATTTGCCGCGCATCGCGCGCTTTGGCAACGGGTGTTGGGAGAATGGATGCCCCGTGAGGATTCGAACCTCAATTGACGGAGTCAGAGTCCGCAGTCTTACCATTAGACGACGGGGCATCAGCTGTCCGGGCAGGCGAGAATCGCGGGCTGCGCCGGAAGAGAGGCCGCGCATCTAGTTTCGTGTGGAGGCAAGGTCAACCCCGCAGCCGGCAGCGCCACTTGCCCCGTCTGCGCAACGCGGCTAGCGTTGGCGCCAAGTCCCCGTGCACAACGGTTTGCGCGGGAGGAAGAACAAAAGAAAGCTCCAGTTATGGCGGATCATCCTCCGCCGGACACCAAAAGGGGGCCTGGGAAGAAACGGGGCGGCAAGTCCGGCAAGGTAGCCGATTTCCGCTACAAACGCCCCTCCAGGCCCGATGGCAAGCGCAGCGACCGGCGCAATCCGCCCCGTCGCGACGCAGGCTTCGCGGCGCGCGCGCCAGCGGTTTCCGCGACGCATAGCCCGCAGCCGCACCGGCAGGCCTATGCCGCGCTCGATCTCGGCACCAACAATTGCCGCCTGTTGATTGCCCGCCCCTCGGGCGAGAATTTCACTGTCATCGACGCATTCAGCCGCGTGGTCCGCCTTGGCGAAGGGCTAGCGGCAAGCGGGCGCCTGTCCGACGAATCCATGGAACGCACACTGGCAGCGCTGCATGTCTGCGCCGAGAAACTGCGGCGGCGCAACGTCCGGCTGGCGCGATCTGTCGCTACCGAAGCGTGCCGCCGCGCCTGCAACGGCCCGGCCTTTATCGAGCGCGTCCGCCGCGAGACGGGGATCATGCTCGACATCATCTCCGCGCAGGAGGAAGCGCGGCTGGCGGTGCTGGGCTGCCATATCCTGCTCGAAGAGGGCGACGGGCCGGCAATCATCTTCGACATCGGTGGCGGATCGACCGAACTGGTCCTGGTCCAGCCGGGCGACAAGGTCCCGCGAATCGTCGACTGGCTCAGCGTGCCGTGGGGCGTCGTGTCGCTGACCGATACGGTGCAGGGTTCGGACGCCAGCGAGGCCAGCCGGCTCGAACGTTACGCGGGCATGCGACAAACCGTGAGCGCGAGCTTTGCCGAATTCGCCGAGCGGATCCGCAAGCACACGCAGTCGCGCGAACCGATCCGCCTGCTGGGCACCAGCGGCACCGTAACCACGCTGGCCAGCCTGCATCTCGAACTGCCGCAATACGACCGGCGCGCAGTCGACGGGCTGATCGTGCCATCGCAGGCGATGCGCGACATCTCCACCCGCCTGTCGCGGATGTCCGCCGGCGATCGCAAGTGCCTGCCGTGCATCGGTGACGACCGCGCCAACCTGGTGATTGCCGGCTGCGCGATCCTCGAATCGATTCTCGACATCTGGCCCGCGGAACAGCTGGGTGTGGCCGACCGCGGAATCCGCGAAGGCATCCTGCGCAGCCTGATCGCTGCGGATGCCGAAGGCGAACGCAGCCGCGCGGCGCTCCAGCGCATGCGAGAACAGGATGTCTGACCAGATCCACGCGTGCGAACGAGGCGGCGGCCCCGTCAGTCCAGCACCGAACGCAATGAGGAATAGATAATGTCACGTTCGGGCAAGGATCGCGATACGCGCGTGCGCACGTCGAAGAAGCGGACGGCCAGTTCGACCCGCTGGCTGCAGCGCCAGCTCAACGATCCCTATGTGAAGCAGGCCAAGGCCGATGGATACCGCAGCCGCGCCGCCTACAAGCTGATCGAGCTGGATGAGAAGTTCGGCCTGCTCAACGGCGTCACCCGGGTCGTCGACCTCGGCATAGCGCCGGGCGGGTGGAGCCAGGTAGTGCGCAAGCGCAAGCCCAGGGCGCACGTCGTGGGGATCGACCTGCTCGAGGTCGAACCGATCGAAGGCGTCACGATCCTGCAGATGGATTTCATGGCCGACGACGCGCCGCGGGCGCTCGAGGAAGCGCTGGGCGGCAAGGCCGAACTGGTGCTCAGCGACATGGCCGCCAATACGGTCGGTCACAAGCAGACCGACCATCTGCGCACGATGGGTCTAGTGGAAGCAGGCGCCTGGTTCGCCATCGAAAACCTCGCGCCGGGGGGCACCTATCTCGCCAAGGTCTTGGCGGGGGGTACCGACACCGACCTGCTCACGCTGCTCAAGCAGCATTTCCGCACCGTGAAACATGCCAAGCCGCCCGCGAGCCGCAAGGATTCAAGCGAGTGGTATGTGATCGCGCAGGGCTTCAAGGGCTGATCGTCCCACAAAAAAAGCCCCGCCAAAGCGGGGCTTTCCTGAAGCAGTCAGCCTGCCGGACGGCTTATTCGTCGACCTTGGTCGCGCCATCGGTGTTGGTGGCGGCATTTGCAGCAGCGACCGGCTGGTCGGCGCTCATGCCAGCGGCCGATTCCGCAGCGCCGGCTTCGGCACCCTCGACCGGGCCGAGGCCGTCGCCGGGGAAGTCTTCGCTGACTTCTTCGGTTTCAGCCGGAGCCGGTTCGGGCTTGGCCGGGGCCCCGCCATAGGTCGACATGAATTCCATCACATTGGCGCGGTCTTCAGGCTTGCTGAGACCGGCAAAGCTCATCTTGGTGCCGCTGGCAAAAGCGCGCGGGCTGGTCAGCCATTCGTCCATCGCTTCCCAGGTCCAGTCGCCGCCCTTCTCGGACAGGGCCGAGCTGTAGGCGAAGCCCGCGGCATGCGCGCCGATCGACGCGCCCATCACGCCATAGAGATTCGGACCGATGCCATTGGCCCCGCCCTGATCGATCGTGTGGCACGCGGTGCATTTGGCGAAGACCTTTTCGCCGGCCGCGGCATCGGCGCTGGCCAGCAGCGTGCCGAGATCCGGACCCTCGTCGGCGCCGCCTTCCTCGGCTGCGCCCTCGATGAAATAACCAGCTTCTTCGGGATGCTCGGCGCTATCGGCATGGAAATACATGCCCGAAACGATGGAGGCGCCCAGCGCCACGATAGCAGCGCCAAGGACCCAGCCAGCAGCGGTGTTGAAACGATCGTCCATTGCGTAAAATACCCGGCGAAAATCGGTTGGTCAGATGGTTGCGCGCCGCTCTAGTGCGCAGCGCCGCCTTTCGCAAGGGTGCAGGCCGCAATAGCGCTTGATGCCGCGCGAACGCGACCGTAACGCCCGCAGACCATGCGCCAATTCGCCAAACCTGCCCTCGCCCTTGTCGATTCGATGCGCGCGGCCGCGGCCGCCGACCCGGCGCGGGCGATCGCGTTCGGCGGCGCCCCCGGATCCAATTCGCACCAGGCGGCGATGCAGTTCGCGCCCGAAGCGCTGCCGCTGCCCTGCTTCAGTTTCGAAGATGCGCTGGCCGCAGTCGAAAGCGGCGCGGCGGGCTGTGCAATGATCCCGATCGAGAACAGCCAGCACGGCCGCGTGGCCGACATCCATTTCCTGCTTCCGGCCAGCGGGCTGTCAATCGTGGCCGAGCATTTCATGCGCATCACGCATTGCCTGATGGCCTTGGGGCCGGGCCCGTTCGAAGCCGCCTACAGCCATCCGCAGGCGCTCGGCCAGTCGCACCGCTTTCTGGGTGAGCGCGGGATCGTGGGGCTGAGCCATGCCGATACCGCAGGGGCCGCCGCCTTCGTCGCGGAAAGCGGCAAGCCCGACATCGCCGCCATCGCGCCGGCGCTGGCCGCGGATCTCTACGGGCTCGAAATCATCGAACGCGAGGTGGAGGATGCGCCCGACAACACCACCCGCTTCGTGGTGCTGGCGAAAGACCCGCTCGACCCCGCGCTGCTCGAAGGGTCGCGGGCTATGACCACCTTCATCTTCGAAGTGAAGAACATTCCCGCCGCGCTGTACAAGGCGCTGGGCTGCTTCGCGACCAATGGCGTGAACATGACCAAGCTGGAAAGCTACCAGAAGGGGGCAAGCTTCGCGGCAACGCAGTTCTTCGCCGATATCGAGGGCGCGCCGGGGGATGCCCGCGTGGACCTAGCGCTGGAGGAGCTGGCCTTCCAGACCAATGGCGTACGGCTGCTCGGCAGCTACGCGCAAGCCCGCCGCCGCGGCTGACCGGATCGGGACCGCGCAACGCCGCCGGCCGGGGGCGCTCGCCTATTCGTCGTCGTAGATCGCGACTTCGTTCATCCCAGCACTGGTTGCACGCCCGCGGTACATGCCGGAGGTGTTCATGCTGAACAACGGATGGCCTTCGCGCGTGACGACGATCACCCCGCCATCGCCGCCGAGACTGCCGACATCCGCGATGACCGCATCGATCTCTTCCTGCGCCTGCGCTGCTTCTAGACCGAATTCGCTGGCATGGACGAGATAGGTCGGAATGCCTTCCTCATCGAGCGGTACGCGCGCCTGGGCAGCGTCGATCTCCGCACGGAAGCGATAGCGCAGCCGGGTGCAGATTTCCTGCGCGACACCGACCCGGATAAAGAATTCTCCCCACCCGGTGGCGGAAACCGCGCAGCTGCGATTGTCGGCATAGGTGCCGGCACCGATGATCGGCGCATCGCCGATCCGGCCCCAGCGCTTGCCCGTCATCCCGCCGGTCGACGTGCCCGCCGCCATGTTCCCATCGGCGTCGAGCGCGACCGCACCGACCGTGCCGAACTTGATGTCGACATCGAGCGCGCTGAGCTGTTCGGCCTTCATCCGCTCCAGCGCATCCCTGCGGCGCGTGGTTTCGAACCATTCGGGCGGCATCGTTTCAAGCTGGTGGCTGGCGGCAAAGGCTTCCGCCCCGGTGCCGGCCAGCATCACATGCGGACTGTCGGTCATGACCTTGCGCGCCAGATCGATCGGATGGCGGATACCGGTCACGCCGGCCACCGCACCTGCATCGCGCGTCCGCCCGTCCATGATCGATGCGTCGAGTTCGATATCGCCGTCCCAGGTCAGCACGGCACCCCGCCCGGCAT
>Ga0208450_1001076_pt1 | contig 13343 bp, 10 predicted proteins | sample MalvireepMed_908_FD_184249 | JGI IMG/M metagenome (GOLD analysis project Ga0208450, IMG submission 184249) | Marine viral communities from the Global Malaspina Expedition - Malaspina viral metaG DeepMed_908 (SPAdes) (version 2) | ecosystem: Environmental > Aquatic > Marine > Oceanic | place... | reverse complement strand
CAGCATCAGCACCTTGTCGCCCCCGCCCCACAGGATCGCGTCGAGATCGACGATCTGGGTCATCGCCAGCGTCACCATGGGGATCGCCCAGCTGATCGCCAGGTCGCGGGCGGCGCCGTGGCCCTTCCTCCACCCCGCGGCAATACAGGCGGTGGCCAGAGCAAGCGATGACAATGTGCCGATCATCAGCACCGGCGCGAATTGGCCGATATCGACGCCGGGCAGACCGCTGGCGACGCCTGCCGCGAGGACAAGCACCCCGAGCGCACCCAGCAGACGCAGCGGCCAGCGGGGCAGCGCGTCGCGCAAGGCGGATGCGGTGGCGAAGGTCGCGAACATGATCGCCAGGCAGGCAAGCACCGTTGCCAGCCGCGCCGACACCGTGCCCGCGGCTGCAGGAAAGACCGCCAGTCCGGCCTGGGACCAGACCAGGCCCCAGACCATCACGGTCGCAGCCCAGCCGCCATGCCACAGGAAGAAGCTGCGCCGCATGCTGGCTGCGAGGCCCATGTTGAACAGGGCGGCTATGCCCAGCAGCGCCAACGCTGCGCCGATGGCAAATGCCGTCAGCTCGAACTGACGCTGGGCGGCCTGCGCGGACACTATGCGCAGCGACAGCAGGTTGTAATCCTCCAGCCCCGCGATCCGCAGCCAGACCGCCGATGCGGGCCGGTCGCCGCGCGCGCGAAAAGCGACCTGCCCGCCAATATGCCAGCTGTCGGCGAAATCCCCCCGGCCGATCGCCTGCCGCGGACCGAGCGTATCGGCATATTCGAACATCACGCTCATTCGCTCGAACCGCGTGGTGTGCATCGCCAGCGACGCATCGCGGGACTGGCTGGCGGGAACCGGCAGCCGCAGCCACAGGACGCTGCCGCGATAGCCGGCCGGCGCCCCGGCGCACTGCAGATCGGACCGATCGGGCGCGGCGACCGAAGAAGTGACGGCGAAGCAGGTGCCGGCCGGCGGTTGGGCAGCCAGGTGGGGTCCCGCGATCAGGGCACAGGCCAACGCCATGACCCATAGCATGCGCCGCAGACTGCCCAGCCCTGCCTTCATTCCGCCCCCCGAACCAAAGCCATCGCGGCGATCCAGACGCCGAACGACACGCAGCGACCCCGCGCCGTTTCTAGTTAACAGATACGGAGCGAATGCAATCACCGAGGCGGAATTTCCCCGATTGTCCTGCCGAACTGCGGCTGATCGGCACCACTGGGCGCCATTCCGCTCGAAAAAGTGGGTGGCGGAGCAGGAGGGATTCGAACCCTCGATACGGGGTTACCGTATACACACTTTCCAGGCGTGCGCCTTCGACCACTCGGCCACTGCTCCGCATTCTGCTTGGCTACCCTACCGCTTCGCTGCTCGAGGACGACGGGCAAAACCCGATCGGCGCTCAAGCGCACAGCGCGGTAGCGCCGCAAAAGAGCCGCGCGTCTAGCGGCGCCCGATGCGAATCGCAAGCCAATGCGCGGGCAGTATGGCGCCAAGGCCCGATTTCGTGCTATGATCCACATGCGCGACGGTGCTGCGCGGATCAGGCATCCCCTGCGAACACCGCCACGAGGCCCCCTCCCGTCCGTACAATGCGCGAGAGGGGGCTTTCGTTTTGCCGGAGCGGGTGGCACTCCCCTGCAGATGACCAAATCGCTTTTTCCGTTCGCCGCGCTGCTCGCGCTCGCTGCTCCTGCGCAGGCGCAGGACCAGGCCCCGCCGCCTTCGCCGGGCGAAATCGTCGCGCAGGCACCTGCGGCGGAATGGACCACCATTGCCCCGGAAGATTTGCTGGTGATGACGCTGGCCTCAGCGCCAGACGGCACCGCGCGCAAGGTGGTGATCCAGCTGATGCCCGCGCCTTTCAGCCAAGGCTGGGTCGGGAACATCCGCACGCTCGCCCGCGCCGAATGGTACGATGGCACAACGGTCAACCGCGTGCAGGACAATTATGTCGTCCAATGGGGCGATCCGAACTACGACAATCCCGAGGCCGGGGGCGAGGCGAAAGCTGTGCCGGCCAACCTCGCCGCCGTGCCCGAAAACGAGTATTCGGCGAGGCTGGACGAACCCGCGATCGCTAAGATCCGCACCTATTTCGAAACCACTGCTTCCCGCGTGGCACCCAGCGACCCCACCACCCTCTACCGGGCCGATCCCTATGCGAGGGCACATGCCTTTTTCGACGGCTGGCCGATCGCGATGACGGATGACGAACCGGTCGCCTGGCCGGTCCATTGCTATGGCATGGTCGGCGTCGGACGTGGCTATTCGCCCGATACGGGCAGCGGCGCAGAGCTTTATACCGTTATCGGCCATGCACCGCGCCACCTCGACCGCAACATCGCGCTGGTCGGGCGCGTGGTGGAAGGGATGGAGCACTTGTCTTCGCTGCCGCGCGGTTCGGGCGCGCTGGGCTTCTACACTACCAAGGAAGCGGACAAGCGCACGCCCATCGTCTCGGTGCGCGTCGCCAGCGACCTGCCCGATAGTGAGCGGCCTGCATTCGAATTCCTCTCGACCGAAGGCGAAACCTTCGCGCGCTATGCCGAAGCGCGCGCGAACCGCCGCGACCCGTTCTTCATCCATCCCGCAGGCGGCGCGGATATCTGCAACATCCCGGTGCCCGTGCGCCGCGTGGCCGATTGAGCGAGAGCGTATCCGTCACCGCGCCGCTCTGGCGCTGGACCGCGAAGAACGGCGTCAGCTGGTTCTTCGTGACAATCGAGGGCGAAGCGGGCGAGAGCCTGTCGGCAACCGAGGCGATGTGGCGGCTCGAACTGGGCGGCAAACGCGGGTTCCGCTCGCTCAAGGTCGAGGCATGCATCGGTGAAACCGTCTGGCAGACATCCTGCTTTCCGCGCGACGAGGGCGGCTGGATGCTGCCGGTCAAGGCACCGGTGCGCAAGGCCGAGAAACTCGCCGAGGGCGACCCGGTCGCGGTCACGCTGCGACCCGTCTAGAGCTTCTGCATCAACTCGATACGGTTGCCGAAAGGGTCTTCGGTAAAGCAGCGATGATACCCCGCCATCGGCTTGTCTTCCCTGATGATTGCTCCCGCTTGCGCAAGCCTGGCGCGAGACTCTGCCAGATCGCCGACCAGCAACGCCGGATGCGCCTTGCGCGCCGGTCGGAAATCGGGGTCGACCCCCAGGTGCAGCTGCAGCGCGCCGCATTCGAACCAGCACCCGGCCGTGGAAAGGTTGGACGGCTTGGCCACTTCACGCATGCCGAGCAGATCGGTGTAGAAGGCACGGGCCCGGTCTTCGCCGCCCTCCGGCATCGCCAGCTGGACATGGTCGATGCCCAGCGGCGCGCTCACACCCGTTCGGCCTGCGCGATCGAATCGCTGGCCCGCAGGGCGCTGAGGATGCGCGACAGATGGGGCACGTCCTGCACTTCCAGGTCGATCTCGTAAGTGGTGAACGGGTGATCGAGCTGGGTCTGGTCGAGGCTCGTCACATTCACGTGGTTCTGCGCGAAGATGCCTGCCATTTCCGCGAGCGTCCCGGGCCGGTCGTAGAGCGTGACGCGCATGCGGCCGACTGCCCCGCGCGAACGCTTGCCCCAGGACAGATCCAGCCAGTCGCTGTCGATCCCGTTGGCAAGGTGTGCGCAGTCGATCGTGTGCACTTCGACCCCTTCGTTGGGCCGCCGCACGCCGACGATCCGGTCGCCCGGAACCGGGTGGCAGCAATGGGCCAGCTGGAAGCCCATGCCGGGCGTCAGGCCGCGGATCGACAGCGCCTTGCCGCTCTTGGCCCAGTCGGGCTCGTTCTCGAGCTCTGCGGTGCAGCCGGGGACCAGTGCCTCCATCACCGCGCGATCCTCGATCTTGGCCGATCCGATTGCGTAATAGAGGTCTTCCTCGTCCTCCATCTCGAGCCGCTTGATCGCTTCGCGCAGCGCCTTCTTGCCGATCTTCGCAGGCACGCGCAGCGCAATCTCGTCGAACAGCTTCTGCCCGATTTCCGCCACTTCGGCGCGTTCCTTGAGCCGCACCGCGCGGCGGATCGAAGCGCGCGCCTTGCCGGTCACGACAAAGCCCAGCCACGACAGCTGCGGATCGGCATTGTCGCTTTTAATGATCTCGACCACGTCGCCATTGTTGAGCTGTGTGCGCAGCGGCATGTGCCGCCCGTTGATCTTCGCCCCCACCGTCTGCGCCCCCAGATCGGTGTGCACGGCAAAGGCGAAATCGACCGGGGTCGCCCCCTTGGGCAACTGGAACAGCGCCCCCTTGGGAGTGAAGGCAAAGATGCGATCCTGGTAGATCGCCATCCGCGTATGCTCGAGCAGCTCTTCGGGATCGTGGCTCGCATCGACGATTTCGATCAGGTCGCGCAGCCAGCCGACCTGCCCGTCGGGCCGGCCATCCTGCTTGTAGGCCCAGTGCGCGGCGAAGCCGAATTCGTTCACCCGGTGCATCTCGCGCGTGCGGATCTGCACTTCGACGCGCATCGACTTGCCGTAGATCAGCGAAGTGTGGAGCGAGCGGTAACCGTTGTTCTTCGGAGTGGAGATGTAATCCTTGAACTTGCCCGGGAGAAACTGCCACGTCGTGTGCAGCACCCCCAGCGCGCGGTAGCAGTCGGCCACGTCCTCGCAGATGATGCGAAAGGCCATTATGTCGGTGACCTGTTCGAACGAGACATGGCGTTCGGCCATCTTGCGCCAGATCGAATAGGGGTGCTTTTCACGGCCCGAAACCTCGGTGGTTATGCCGGCTTCGAGCAAGGCGTGTTTCATGTCGAGCGCGATCGCATCGACCTGCCCGCCATCCTCGCTGCGGATCTGGTCGAGCCGCTGGGTGATGGTGGCGAAGGCTTCGGGTTCGATCTGCTCGAAGGCGAGCATCTGCATTTCGCGCATATATTCATACAGCCCGATGCGCTCGGCCAGCGGGGCGTAGATATCCATCGTCTCGCGCGCGATCCGCTGGCGCTTCTCGGGCTTCTTGATGAAATGCAGCGTCCGCATGTTGTGCAGTCGGTCGCCCAGCTTGACCAGCAGCACGCGGATATCCTCGCTCATCGCCAGCAGGAACTTGCGCAGGTTTTCCGCCGCGCGCTCGTTCTCGGGCATCTGCTCGATCTTCGACAGCTTGGTCACCCCGTCGACCAGCCGCGCGACATCCTTGCCGAAATGCTGCTCGATATCGTCGATCGTCGCCAGCGTGTCTTCGACCGTGTCGTGCAGCAGCGCGGTGGCGATGGTTTCCTGGTCGAGCTTGAGATCGGTCATCAGGCCGGCGACTTCGACCGGGTGGCTGAAATAGGGATCGCCACTGGCGCGGGTCTGCGTGCCGTGCTTCTGCACGGTATAGACATAGGCGCGGTTGAGCATCGCCTCGTCGGCGTCGGGATCGTATTCCTTGACCCGTTCAACGAGTTCGTACTGGCGCAGCATGTGTTCGAGATAGGTGCGCTTCACCCGCCTGAACAGATGGAATCTTCACGCAGGGCGGCTTCGGGTGGCATGCGCCGTGCAGCGAACCTACCTGTGGCATCACATCATCCGGAGAGAGACAGGCCATGACCCAGACGCGCACCGAAACCGATTCCATCGGCCCCATCGAAGTCCCTGCCGACGCCTATTGGGGCGCGCAGACGCAGCGCAGCCTGACCAATTTCCCCTTCCCCGCGCACCAGCGCATGCCGATCCAGATCGTCCACGCGCAGGCGGCGGTCAAGCAGGCGGCGGCGCGGATCAACCGCCAGCACGGACTGGAGGCACCGCTCGCCGAGGCGATCGAAAGTGCCGCCACCGCGATCCGGGCAGGCGAATATGACGACCAGTTCCCGCTGACCATCTTCCAGACGGGCAGCGGCACGCAGACCAATATGAACGTCAACGAAGTGATCGCCGGGATTGCCAATGAAGCGCTGGCGGGCACGCGCGGCGGCAAGGAGCCGGTCCATCCCAACGACCATGTAAACCGCTCGCAAAGCTCGAACGACAGCTTCCCCACTGCGCTGCATGTCGCCGCCGCGCTGGCGTCGCGCGATGCGCTGCTGCCCGCACTCGACCGGCTGGTGGCAGCGCTTGACGCGAAGGCGTGGGCCTTTGCCGATATCGTCAAGATCGGCCGCACGCATACGCAGGACGCCACCCCGCTAACGCTGGGCCAGGAATTTTCCGGCTATGTCGCGCAGCTGAAGAGCTGCCGGGCGCGGATCGAAAGCGCATTGGAGAACGACATCCGCAAGCTCGCGATCGGCGGCACCGCGGTCGGCACCGGGCTCAATGCGCCCGATGGCTGGGCCGCGGATATGGCCCGCGCGATCAGCGACATCACCGACTTCGCCTTCGAGCCTGCGCCCAACACCTTCGAACAGCTCGCTGCGAAGGACGGGCTGGTGTCCTTCTCGGGCGCGCTCAACACGCTCGCAGTGGCGCTCAACAAGATCGCCAACGATATCCGCTTCCTCGCATCGGGTCCGCGCTCGGGACTTGGCGAACTGTCGCTACCCGCGAACGAACCGGGCAGCTCGATCATGCCGGGCAAGGTCAACCCGACCCAGTGCGAGATGCTGACGATGGTCGCGGGCCAGGTGATCGGCAATCACCAGTCAGTGACGGTGGGCGGAATGCAGGGCCATTTCGAGCTCAACGTGTTCATGCCGCTGATCGGGTCGAACGTGCTTCGCTCGGTCGAATTGCTCGCAATCGGGATGGAAGGTTTTGCCACCCGCTGCGTCGAGGGGATCGAGGCGAACACTGAACAGATCGCCGCGCTGGTCGAACGGTCCTTGATGCTGGTGACGGCATTGGCGCCCGAAATTGGCTACGACAATGCCGCCAAGATCGCCAAGCATGCACACCAGACCGGCCAGACGCTCAAGCAGGCGGGCCTCGAGCTGGGGCTGGTGGACGAGCCGACCTTCGACCGCCTCGTCCGCCCCGCCGATATGGTGTGACCTAGCCCTCGGTCCCGAGAATGCGGTCGACCCCGCCGCGCGTTACCGCGTGGTAGCTATCGCGGGTCTGGGCATAGATGCGCTGCGCGATCGGCCGGCCCCATTCGTCCTGGTCCCACAGCACCTGGAACAGCGGGCGCACGAATTTCGCGCGGCCGACCTCAGCGAGGAATTCCTCCGCTTGCGGCACTGCGGGTTCGTAGCGATGGGCGAGCGCCAGTTCGAGCCACAGGAACAGCTCCTCGTTATTGCCCGTGCCCGACAGGCCCAGCGCCTCGTTCAGCGCGGCGAGTTGCTCGGCAGTGCGCTGCTTGGGAATATTGTCGAGGAAGCGCTGGCGCTCGGCGCTGCTCCACTGCGCATAGCCCGCCGGGATCGTGCCCTCGGCGGCATAGGCCGACACCGCGGCATCGACCGCGGCGAATGCCGCCGGGTCGGGCTTGGCCACATTCGCGGGCAGGCCCGGCTCGAAGATCCATTCGCGCAGCATCAGCGCATCGGCTTCGGCCTCGCCCCGCACGAGGTTTTCCATCATGTCCGCGAGGAACAGTTCGCTGGTGGCGGGCTGGAAGGCATGGTTGTCGAACCACTGGCGCAGCCATGCATCGAAACGCTCGCGGCCGACCACGCTTTCGACCGTGCGCAGGAAGAACGCGCCCTTGTCATAGGCGATCGCGCTGCCGAGCTGGTAGCCACCATCGGTGCTCAGCGCGGTGCCCGGGGCATCCTCGCCAACCTCGGCCAGCGTTTCCTGGATATTGGCGAACATCAGCGCGGCTTCCTGCTCGGCGCGCTGCTTACCATAGACCGCCTCGACGATGCGGTTCTCGAAATAGGTGGTGACGCCCTCGTTGAGCCAGCTGTCGCCCCACACCGCATTGGTGACGAGATTGCCCGACCAGCTGTGCGCCAGTTCGTGCGCCACGAGGCCGTTGTTCGACCGGTCGCCCGCTATGAAGGTCGGGGTGAGGAAGGTCATCACCGGGTTTTCCATCCCGCCATAGGGGAAGGCGGGCGGCAGCACGATCATGTCGTAGCGGCCCCAGCGGTATTCGCCGTAGAGCTCCTCCGCCGCGACGACCATTTCCTCGGTGTCGTTCACTTCGCGCCATGCCTGGTCGAGCGTGGCGGGTTCGGCCCAGACGCCGGTGCGCGGGCCGATCGCGCGGAAATCGATATCGCCCGCCGCGATCGCGATGAGATAGGGCGGCACCGGCTTGTCCATCACGAAGGTGAAGGCACGGCGGCCGTTGCCGAGATCCTCGGGCTCACCCTGGCGCACGCCGCTCATCACCACGTCGAGCGGCTCGGGCGCGGTGATGCGCGCTTCCCATGTCTGCCGGATGCCGGGGCTGTCCTGCGTCGGGATCCAGCTGCGATTGAGGATCGCCTGTCCCTGGCTGAAGAGGAAGGGTTGCACCCCGCCCTTGGTCTGTTCGGGGCTGAGCCATTGCAGCGCACTGGCATCGGCGGGCGCGCGATAGGCGATGCGCAGCGTCTCCGCGCCGTCGAGGCGGATCGTCAGCGGCGCGCCCTTGCCGCCTTCGGCCACCGGCTCGCCCACCGTATGGGACAGCGCGCGGCCCTGCCCGTCGGTGACCTGCGCGATCTCGAGCCCGTTGGTGTCGAGCACGATTTCCTCGGCCCCCGGCGCGGCCAGCACGCTCAGTTCCGCCGTCCCGCCGACACGCTTGGCGTCGAAATCGAGGTCGAGATCGAGCGCGACATGCGTGACCCGCGCGACCTGGGGCTGCGCATGGGTCAGCGTGTCGACTGCCTCGGGCGAGGTCAGGATCGGCGAGACCATGCGGTCCGCTGCCGCAGCGACCGGCGCGGGCGCCGCTTCCATCGTGGTACAGGCGGTACTGGTGAGCAACAAGGCGAGCGGTGCGGCGAATTTACGCATGAAAGGTCTCCGTGAAGGGCCGGATACGCGACCCGGCTATCTGTCTGTTATTGCAGCGGCTTGGACGGGTGGCCGGTTCAGCTCCAGACCGCCTCGGGCGGCAGGCTCATCAGGATCGCGTCGATATTGCCGCCGGTCTTGAGGCCGAACAGCGTGCCACGGTCGTAGACCAGGTTGAACTCGGCATAGCGCCCGCGCCATTCGAGCTGGGTCTGCTTGTCCTGTGCCGTGAACGCGCTGTCCATCCGGCGGCGCACCAGCCGCGGGAAGATGTCGAGGAAAGCCTCCCCCACGTCCTTCGTGAAAGCGAGGTTGCGGTCGAACGCGGCCCCTTCGTCGACGGCGGGATCCTCGCATTCGAGGTGGTCGTAGAAGATCCCGCCCACCCCGCGGTGCACGCCGCGGTGGGGGATGTAGAAATAGTCGTCGGCCCACTTCTTGAAGCGTTCGTAATAGGTCGGGTTGTGCGCCGCACAGGCCGCGCGGAAACAGGCGTGGAATTCGTCCGTGTCCTCGGCATAGGGGATCGGCGGATTGAGATCGGCCCCGCCGCCGAACCACGCCTTGCCGGTGGTCAGGAACCGCGTGTTCATATGCACGGCGGGCACATGCGGATTGGTCATATGCGCGACCAGGCTGATGCCGGTGGCAGTAAAGCCCGGGCTGTCCGCGCTGGCGCCATTGATCGTGGCGGCGAATTCCTTCGCGAAATTGCCGCGCACGGTCGAGACGTTGACGCCGACCTTTTCGAACACCTTGCCCTTCATCAAGCCGCGCGTCCCGCCGCCGGGATCGGCATTGCCTTCCTCTTCGCGGTTCCAGCTGTCGTACTGGAAGCCGGCATCGCTGCCCGCTTCGCGCTCGATGGCTTCGAATTCGGCGCAGATGCGGTCGCGCAGGCTTTCGAACCAGGTGCGGGCGGTCTCGGTCTGCTGGGTCCAGTCGGTCATGGCAAAAGCCTTGCCATCCCCACTTCGCTACGGCAATAGCGAGCCATGGTTCCCCTTTCGTTCGCAGGCGAGGAATGGCTCCTCACCGAAGGCCGCGCGCTGTACTGGCCGCGCGAACGCGCGTTGCTGGTGGCCGACCTGCATCTGGAAAAAGGCAGTTTCTTCGCGCGGCACGGGCAGCTGATCCCGCCCTATGACAGCCGCGAAACGCTGGAACGCGTGGCGCTGGCGATCCGCGAAACGGGCGCGCGCCGGGTCATCACGCTGGGCGACAATTTCCACGATTCGGCCGGATCGACCCGGCTCGAAGAGCACGCCGCGGGGATGCTTCACGCGCTGACCCGCACGGTCGACTGGGTCTGGATCACCGGCAATCACGATCCTGAAATGGAGGCCCGCTGCGGCGGCACGCTGGCGGAAGAACTCGAGCTCGGCGGGCTGATCCTGCGCCACCGCGCGAAGGCCGGCGAAATCCGCCCGGAACTGTCGGGCCACTACCACCCCCGCCTCCAGCTCAAGGTGCGCCAGCGCCATATCCGCCGTCCCTGCGCGGTGGTCAGCGCGAACGATGGCCCCGGCGGCAAGCCGGGCGGACGCATGATCCTGCCCGCCTTCGGCGCCTTTACCGGGGGGATGGATGCCGCCGATCCGGCGATCCTGAAAGCGCTCCAGCCAGCCGAGCGGATCGATGCGGTGGTCCCGGCCAGGGGCCAGCTGGCGCGCTTCAACCTGTGGAACCGCGCTGCCTGAGGGCAACAACGGCGCGCAAATATGCGCCCCATTCGCATAACACACTTCCGAATCCCCGGAACAATGCCTACATGCTGGCTTTCCAATTACCGCAACCAGTTCCGAATACGGCCACCAAAGGAGAGTGCCCCATAGCCCGTCCACCCCGGCGCAGCATGCAAATGCCCGTGAAAAGCGGCCCGCGCTACGATAACATGATCAATGTGCCGAAAGTCCGCGTGATCGACCACGAAGGCGAAAACATCGGCGTTATGTTCACCCGCGAAGCGGTCGAGCAGGCCAATGAACTTGGTCTCAACCTCGTCGAAGTGTCCCCCAATGCGGACCCGCCGGTGTGCAAGTTCCTCGATGTCGGCAAGCACCGCTACGAGGCGCAGAAGAAAGCCAACCTCGCCCGCAAGACGCAGAAGACCCAGGAAATCAAAGAGGTCAAGATGCGCCCGAACATCGACACCCACGATTACGAGGTGAAGATGCGCAATGTCGTCAAGTTCCTCGAGAACGGCGACAAGGTGAAGTGCACGCTGCGGTTCCGCGGCCGCGAAATGGCGCACCAGCAGCTCGGCATGGATCTCCTCAACCGCGTCCGCGACGACGTCGAGGAAATCGCCAAGGTCGAAGCCTTCCCGCGCCTCGAAGGGCGTCAGATGATCATGGTGCTCGCGCCCAAGTAAGGCGCACGCCACACTGCATTGCGAAAGGGCGGCGCTTCGGGGCCGCCCTTTTCGTATCGGGCATCCATGCGCCTGGCGCGTTGCCCCGCCCGCGCGCCGCTGTTAGCAGTTCGCGCCAAGGGGGGATCGCAGCACATGGCGGCCAGACATATCGGATTGCTGGTGGGCGCTGCGGCGCTACTGGCCAGCATTTTCCTGCCCACGCCCGCGGGTATGCAGCGCGAGGCATTCATCGTCGCCGGGCTGGTGGTGCTGATGGCCGCCTGGTGGATGACCGAGGCGCTGCCGCTGACGGCAACCGCGCTGATGCCGTTCATCGTGCTGCCCTTTGCCGGGGTGATGAGCGCCAAGGAAACTGCCAGCGCCTATTATTCCGACATCCTGTTCCTGCTGCTGGGCGGCGGCTTCATCGCGCTGGCGATCGAACGCACCGGCCTGCACCGGCGCCTTGCGCTGGGGATCCTCAGCCTGCTTGGCGGGCGCGGCGGACAGGCCGGCCTGCTGCTGGCCTTCATGATCGCCGCCGCGATCCTGTCGATGCTGATTTCGAACACTTCCACCACCCTCATCATGATGCCCATGGCGGTGGCCGTCCTCGCGGGCGGCGGGGTGCTGGCCGGGGACCGCGACGGGCTGGCTGGCGCCTTGCCCATGGGGATCGCGTTTGCGGCCAGCATCGGCGGGCTCGGCACGCTGGTCGGATCGCCGACCAATGCGATCTCGGTGGGGCTGCTGGACACGATGATCGGTACGCAGATCAGCTTTGCCGAATGGTCGTTCTACGGCTTCCCCATCGTGCTGCTCGGCGTTCCGCTCGCGGCTTTCCTCGTCGCGCGGGTCCAGCGCGTTTCGGCGCACCCCTTCGATGTCGCCGCGGCGCGCGCCGCGGTGGCCAATGAACAGCCGATGGGGTCCGCCGAACGGCGGCTGATGATCGTCGTCGCGCTGACCTTTGCCGCCTGGATGACGCGGCTGGTGCTGGGACCCTACCTGCCGGAAGGGTCGTGGACCGATGGCACGATCGCCATCATCGCCAGCCTGGCGCTGTTCCTGCTGCCCGATGGCACCGGGCGGCCGCTGCTGGTGTGGGACGAGGCCAACCGCGCGCCGTGGGGTGTCATCATGATGTTCGGCGGCGGGCTGGCGCTGGCAGCAGGGATGAGCGCGAGCGGGCTGGCCGACTGGCTGGGCAACGCCCTCCTCCCGCTGGAGGCTTTCCCGCTGCTGCTGGTGGCGCTGGCGGTGGTGGCGATGGTGGTGCTGATCACCGAGTTTGCCAGCAATGTCGCCACCGCCACCGGGATCATCCCGGTGATCGCCGCGCTGGTGGTGGCGCTGGGCGTCGATCCGATCCTGCTCGCCATGCCCGCCGCGCTTGCCGCGAGCTGGGGGTTCATGCTGCCCGCGGGCACCGGCCCCAATGCGATCGCATGGTCGACCGGGCACATCCGCATCGACCGCATGGTCAAGGCGGGGCTGCTGCTGGACATAGCCGGCATACTCATGATCGTCGCCGTGGTGTGGGGAATGGCCGGGCTGGTCTAGAAGGCAGGCACTCCGCCGCGCGCGGCACGCCGGGACCCGGGTGACGACCGCCGCACCGCAAAACTCGGGCCGCACTGCACCCATTCCGCGTTCTGGTGCATTTTGTCGGCAGGGCCGCGGTCCATGTGTCGCACCTTGCGGGACTCGTCGCAGTTGAAACCAACAGCGGTCCACCATAAGGATTGAGCCGACAGCGGCGGTCGGCGGAGAAGCGTTCCTGCGGAGGTTAGGAACGGGCGCCGCGGACGATCCGACTTGGCTCCCGCCTTCCTGGGAGCGCTGATCAGGAAGGAGGTTCGCCGATGAGCGACCACGATATTGACCCTACCTCGCCGCGCATGGCGCCCAAGCCCGAAGTCACCAAGATCGACGGGCGCGAACTCAAGCCCAGCACGCTGATGATGGGCTATGGCTATGACCCGGTGCTGTCCGAAGGCAGCCTCAAGCCGCCGATCTTCCTTACCTCGACCTTCGCCTTCCCCAGCGCCGCCGACGGCAAGCGCCATTTCGAAGGCATCACCGGCAAGCGCCCGGGCGGCGCGGACGGTCTCGTCTATTCGCGCTTCAACGCGCCCAACCAGGAGATCCTCGAAGATCGCCTCTC
>Ga0208450_1001065_pt1 | contig 13417 bp, 8 predicted proteins | sample MalvireepMed_908_FD_184249 | JGI IMG/M metagenome (GOLD analysis project Ga0208450, IMG submission 184249) | Marine viral communities from the Global Malaspina Expedition - Malaspina viral metaG DeepMed_908 (SPAdes) (version 2) | ecosystem: Environmental > Aquatic > Marine > Oceanic | place... | reverse complement strand
CTGGAACGTATGTAGAAGGTGTAGCAGGAACATGGACTCTTAGTACAGCTCCTACTGCAAATGAGTTTGATGAAAATACCGATGGTAGACTAAGATATACAGGGACCCCTACAATTAACTGTCTATTTTTAGCTTCAGCTTCTTTGGAAATTGATACTTCTGCCGTAGATAAAGAATTTGGATTAGCTATACATAAAAATGGAACATTAATTACAGGTACTAAAATAGTAGGATTTTGTCCTAGAGTTACAGTTAACTCAGTTAACCTTGTTACATTTGGATATGCTTCTATGGCTACGAATGATTATGTTTCTATCTTTGTTGCTAACATAGATAGTACAGATAATTTAACTATTAGAACTGCTCAAGTTATGGGTATGGGATTGGTAACTTAAAATGTCACATTTTACTACAGTTCCTGTTAACGAACTAGAAGCTGTCAATATGCTTTTAGCTGCTGTAGGTGAAGCAGCAGTTTCAAGTTTGGAAACAGCAACTACCGTAGATGTTACACAAGCTAAGAATTTACTATCTAATATCAACAGAGAAGTACAGCAAAAAGGTTGGCATTTTAATACTGAATGGGATGTAGTATTGTCCCTTGATTCTGATAGCAGAATTCCACTTGGTACTACAGTACTATCTATTTATTCTCCTTCTAAGATGACTACAATCAGGGGAAGAGAAGGATCTCCTTTTCTTTATGATTTAGATAATAATACTTTTACTTGGAATGCCTCTATTAATGATGCTGTTACAATTACGCTGTTGGATTTTGAAGATATACCTCAAACTGCTCGACAGTATATTACGACTAAAGCTGCTCGAATCTTCCAAGAAGAAATCATCGGACAGGTTTCAGCCGAAGCAGTAAACAGGCAAGAAGAAGTAGAAGCATACGCAGATTTATTAGATGATGAAGGAGAGCGTTCTGGATATAATGTCGGATATGGTACGAGAGATATGTATAATACGACTAAGCTCTACAGGAAAACATGGTAAATGCCTCTAATAACAGAACAAATCAGTAACCTAATTAATGGAGTTTCACAACAACCCCCTGCATTACGCTTGGCTTCCCAATGTGAAACTCAAGAAAATGGTCTAGTTACCATAGCAGAAGGATTAAAGAAAAGACCTCCTTTAGAATTTGTAGCAAAGTTAAGTAATAAAACTGATACTGATGCTCATATACATTTCATTAATCGTGATGAAAATGAGCGATATATTGTCAGTATTACTTCAGACCAATTTAGTACTGATTTCAGCGATGATTTCTCAGGATCTGAGATGGAGGTATGGGAGTTAGATGGGACATCTAAGAGTGTCTCAGGAGCTACAGGAGATGTATTAAGTTATCTTACTACTTCTGATGCTAGAGATAGTCTTAAGTTATTTACAGTAGCTGATTTTACATTTCTATTAAACAAAACTGTTACAACTGCTAAGTCATCTACTACAAGTTCTGATAGAAACCCTGAAGGTATAGTGTTTCTTAAGCAGGCTACTAATACTGCTACTATGACCGTATATGTTGATGGTACATTAAGATCAACTGTTACTTCTAGTACAGATGCTGCTACACAACTTGATGATATTTACAGTGATATTAACGGAAGTATTGGTTCTGCTGGGACTGGAGATTTTATTGTTACCAAGTTTGGGAGTTCCAATGTTCATCTAACAAGAGTTAATGGTGCTGACTTTACGCTTCATGCACAAGCTCCAGAAGCAAACTGTATTGCTATTAAAGACAGTGTTGTAGATTTTACGGATCTTCCCGCTAGAACTAAAGATGGTTTGATTATTAAAATTACTGGAAGCCCAAGCTCAGGAACAGATGACTACTGGCTTAAACATAATAACCAAGCAGATGAAGATGTAGGTGAATGGGTAGAAACTGTAGCACCTGGATTGGCTAATAGTCTAGATGCTAGTACAATGCCCATACAGTTTATCAGGACTTCTGAAGATCCTTGGGACGATGCGTTTGCTGCTGATTTTGGTGAAACCGTGTTTTCACTGTCTCAAATTGCATGGACTGATAGGTTCGTAGGTGATGTAACAACTGCTCCTGATCCTAGTTTTATTGGTGAAAAGTTAAATGATATTTTCTTTCACAAGAATAGATTTGGATTTTTAGCAGGAGAAAATATTATACTGTCTGAGCTTGGAGAGTTCTTTAATTTCTATAATACTACGGCTACAGATCTTTTAGATACCGATATGATTGACTTAGCTTCTCCAAGTAATCAAGTCAGTATCCTGAATCACAGTATAGCTTTTAATGAAGAACTCTATCTCTTTAGTGACTTTGCTCAATTTAAACTATCTCAGTTTGCTGCTGGTGGGCTTACACCTACCAATGCCAAGTTATCTTTGATTACTGAGTATGAGAATGATAAGCTGATTAATCCTATATTAAATGGTAGAAAACTATATTTTGCTACCAATACCAGCGGTTTCTCAGTCATCAGGGAATTTGGTACGATTGAAGATTTACAAGAAGAAACTGCTGAAGACATTACTTCCCATATTCCGAGTTATATTAAAGGAAGACTCTTTGATTTAAGTCCTCATCAAGATACAATCTTTGCTTTATCGGATGAGAATTTAAATGAAGTTTTCATGTATAAAATGCTCTTTGAAAGAGGAGTGAAAAAGTTAAGCTCATGGGCTAAGTGGAAATTTAAAGCAGAAGAAAAAGTAATAGGTCTAAGAGTTATAGAAAATGTAGCTTATTTTATTATAGTCAGACCTGATGGTACTTACTTAGATAAGATGGATTTACAAGATGCTAAACTTGTAAACCTGACTGAGAGTTCTACTCAGCTTTCTTTTAAACCTCATTTAGACAGACTAACAGAAGTAACAGGATCATACAGTTCTGGTGCTGATCTTACTTCTTGGACTATGCCCTATCCTGATGACTTTGGGTCAACCTTTAGAGTTCTTTTTGGTCCTTCTTTTTTAGGTAAGGAAGGAGATTTAGTTCAAGGAGTATCCCAAACTACTCCTACTACACTTACAGCTACTGGAGATCACTCTGATGGCTCATGTTTTATTGGTAAAGATTACCGCTTTCTCTATGAGTTTACTGAGCCTACAATCAAGACTGAGGTACAGGGGAGACTGAGTTCTCTCTCAGGTGGTATTTTGAAGATCCGTAAGTTCAATGTAGACTACTTTAATACTGGTTACTTTACGCTTCAGGTGACAGCTCCAGGAAGAGATGCGTTCAGCCATGTGTATACAGGCCGTATCTTAGGATCACCTTTGAATAAGATTGGTACTATTCCTTTTGAAACTGGTAATTTTAAAAAGCTTATCTTGGCAGATTCCAAAGATTTAAAATTGGAACTCATATCTGACTCATATCTTCCTTGTGCTTTTACAGGTGCGGATTGGGAAGGTAACTATGTGGTGAGAACTGTAAGCAGGAGATAACATGAAGCCGTATCATAGGCAAGCTAAGTTACAGGATGTTTGTGAGTTAGCTCCTAATTTAAGATACGAAGATAAACGTGAAGTAAATACGTTAGGAAAAACTTCTGAACAAGCTTTATTGTCAGGATATTTATTTGGAAAAGTTTGTCGTTCTATAATAGATAATCATGGACACGTAGTAGGGATGTATGGAGTTTGTCCTGTAGATGAAAAAACAGGCATTGTGTGGATGTTAGGCTCTAAAGGTTTATATAAGATTAAACGAGCTTTTTTACGAGAGAGCCGAACTGAAGTTGAAGGAATGAATAATATCTTTCCACATCTATGGAATATTATAGATAGTAGAAACGAGTTACATATTAAATGGATTAGATGGTGCGGATTTAAGATAATAGGGGAACGCATGGTTAATAATGTGAAGTTTTATGAATTCTGTAAGGTAGTTTAATGCCTTTATTTGAATCTTTATACTTGGCTAAATTTCTTTTTGATGCAGGAACAGCTAATTATCAACATCAACTAGATTTACAACAAGTAGAAATTCAAAGACGTAATGCTTATAAACAAGCTTCTATGAATAATAATCTTGCTTATATAGCACAACTTCATGTAAATGAAGAAGATGCTTTAGATTTAAAAAGACATGGACTTGATCAACAAGAATTACGCAATTCTATTCGTAGAGAAAAAGCTAAACAAGCTGCTATTGATGCAAGTATAGGTGGTGGTTTTGGTAGATCAGGTCAATCAGTCAAAGCTACACAATTAAATATAGAAAGATATGGACTTAAAGCTTTAGCTCGTAAAGATTTAAATAGAGAAATCAGAGAGTTAAGTTTTAGACAACGTAAACAAAATCTTGCTACTGAAGCACTTAGTAAGAACAATGCTCTTATGTCAGGTATACCTATAGCTCCTGCTGGTACTGGTCTTGCTTTACAAATAGCAAGTTCTGGAATACAGTCAGCTATTGGTGCAAAACAGGGTACATCAAGAGGTTATGCTAAAGCTATGGAGACTTCTTAATGCCATCACCAGACAAACTATTTAGGCTTGATCCTGTAGAAACTAAAATTGCAGCTCCTACTACAAACTTTCAAGTATTAGCTGAAGCTGCGGATCAGTCTGTAGCTAATAGAAGTTTAGGTAGAGGACTCACAGCTTTCTCTCAGGCTCTTGGTGGTCTTGCTCAATTTAAAAAACAACAACAAATTAGGAATGACATTAAGACAGCTAAGGATGCAGCTGTAAGAGGCGAAGTAATGCCTGATGTTTTACCTGTAGCAGAGACAGCTTATCAAAATGTTATAGATAAAAACACAGCTTCTGAATCTTTATTAGCTATAGAACGATTTGAAAATGGTGATGATTTTGATACTTTAATTAAATCTGAAACTCCGTCAGATCAGAAGACCTCACAAATCGAAGCTTCTTATGATGACTTCTATGCTAGAGCTGCACAGTCAATGCAGAATCCTAATCTTATTCAGAATTTAAGAATCACTGTTAATGGTCTTAAAGAGAAAGCTTATCAAAAAGTCTATGAACGTGAAAGAGACCTGAGAACTATAGAGGGTATTCATGGTCTTAAGAATACTCTTGGTGAAACTAAAAGATTTGCTGAAGCTACTGGTGTTCCTCTTATAGATGCTTTAACTCCTAATTGGGTACAAGCTAATGCTAAAGATTTAGGCAAGTCTCATCCTTATTTAAGTCCACCAGAAAGAAAATTACTAGCATTTCAAACACTGACTACAGATATAGATGTACTTGCAGACCCACAGATTATCGAAGAGATAATGAAGTCTAATTTTAATAAAGGGTTTACATTTAGAAATCTATATGAATATAAAGCTACTGATAGAACGGATGCTGATAAGGATCGTCTTAAAGAAGCAAAAGAGTTCCAGGAAATATACAATGCTTATGTACAAAATTCTAAAGATTACTTTACAAAACTAGATCAGGATGCCACAGCTTCTAATAAAGCTAATGTAGCTCAATTTAAAGATACTATACGACAAGAATTCATTGAAACTGGTCAAACTTCAGCTAATGGAATTTCTAAACGAGCATTAGATTCTGGTTTCTTTGATGAAGCTCAAGCAAATAAATTACAAAAAGATATACAGAAGTATATGGATACCAATATTAAGTTTCAAGAAGGTAGTCCTGAAGATATAGCTATGGTTGATTTTATCTTAGCTCAAGGTGTTACTTTAGAAACTCAAGTAGATGCTCTAGTACTTGCAGGTAGTCTTAATCCTGCATTAGCTACTAAATATAAAAATTATCTTAAAGAAGAAAATAAACAGAAATTAGCTTTTATTGGTAAATATAAAGAACAAGTTAAAGATATAGCTAAGAACGCTTTGAGTCTTTCTAAGTTAGCACTTGGAAATAAAATGCGAGACATATTAGGTGGTGTTGATAGAGATGTTACTCCAGCTGAAATGATGAGAGCTATGTTGGGTACAGGTTTACCAACTGATCAAGTTAATAATATTATAGGACAAATACAAGATTTTCATAATGGTCTTAATGCTGAAGCTGAAAAGATGGGTCTTCAAGACTCTGTAGCAGATAGAGCTGATGGTGCTATTCCTCCTGAACATTTACAAAAGTTTCAACTTAGAGTAGAAAATCAGGTTAATAAATTAATAGTAGCTATAGATAAAGGACTTGAATCTAGACCCGATACTAGAAAAGCTAATTTACCTTCATTAGAATTTCCTGTAATACCTACTTCTGATGAATTTCCTTTAGTAGTTAATCAAACAAAAAATATTTTTGATAAATCAGGGTTTGCTCTTAAAACTGGCCCTGATATTAGTCCTACTGTTGATTCTGGTATTGCTACTTTTGATATTGAGACTTCATTTTTACAAGCTCAAAATATGACATTACGTTCTTATGTATTAGATGCTACTACTAAAAACTGGCCTAAACCATTATCAGATGTTGTTATAGCAGAGATATTACAAGAACGAAAAGATAAAGAACAAAAACAAAAAGATAAAGAAGCAGAGCCTGATACTCCTTTAAAACAAGCTAAACGTAAAAAACAAGAAACACTAGATAATATTGAAAACTGGTTTTCTGATCTAGGGGAAAATATAGGCCTGATACCAGGATTTCTTAAGGACGTATTTACTCCTGGTTTAGATGTGAAAACAGGTAAGATGGCTGTACCTTATGCAGACTTATCTCCTGAGGAACAAAAAGAAGTTATACAAAGAAAACATGACGAATTAGATAACATTGAGAAAACTGTAATTGACTCAGGAAAGAATTTATTGAACTTAATGAAATCTATTGTTGGTGTAAGTGAAGCTGAAGGAGCTACAACTTCTCAAGATGCTGACTTTGATCCTAAATCAAAAGAACCCCAAGTAGTAGGTAAAGGGCTATGGGAGCCTATTGATTACAAGAGATATTTTGATGCTGAAAATCAACCTACTGATGTGATTCCACAAGAAGTTTGGAATAGACTACCAAAACACTCTTTATCAGCAGGAGATACTCTAAGTGATCTTGCTAATCAATACAATATATCCGTAGAAGAACTACAGCGTTTAAATCCGCAAACTGTAGGCAGAGAAACAGCTTTACAGATTGGTGAACAAATTGCTTTGCCTAGTATGCAGCAACCACAACAAAAAGTAGAGGATATGGATTTTGGCAAGAAATCTACTGTCCCCGTCTTAGATGAAGAATATCTTAGACAAACTGAATCAGGAGAAGGTTTTCCAAAAAGAGAGGAAGATGCAAACTTAGAGCAGTATAAAAGTTTCCTTAAAACAAGAGAAGCTACACGTACAGAGGCGGTTGCTGATGTTGGTAGTGGTGTTGATCCTGATGGTGCTGGATATGGGCATATTTTAAACGAAAAAGAGAAAGAGTGGTGGAAAAGTGCACCGATAAAACAAAGAGAAGCACAGGCTGATAAATGGTTTAAAGAAGATGTGGGAAAAGCGAGAAGTGCAGCTCAGAAACAAATGAAACCTCTAGGGGATAGGGCAGATAGCGATACGTTAGAATCAACACTTACTTCGATAAATTTTCAGTTAGGCACAGAATGGAGAACTAAATTTCCTAAAGCATGGAAAGGCATAGCAGCAGGTCAGAATAAAGGCACAACACCCATGTTTAAAGATAAAACAGGTTGGGATCAAGCCCTATATCATTTAATGCACGCAAATGAAAAATCTAATAAGCCTAGCAAATGGCTCATGCAGACCCCTAGAAGGGTTCTGGATGCTGTTTTAGCTATCCATACTATATCTGGGGCAGGGAATAAAGAAGATATTATTGCACACATTGATAATATTTTAGAAGGATTAGAATAATGGTTGCTTTGACTACAGGAAAAAAGAAGGGTGCTGATAAGTATAGAAAACACTATGACAAAATAAACGAAGATTTTCTTCGGGAATTTCCTGAGTACCGAGGGTTATCTCAAGGAGAAATTACAAAAGGTAAAAAAGAAAAGGGGTATTTCAAAGCAGACTTCGAGTATCGTCAAAAAATGAAAGCCTTAAAGCAAGAGCTAGAAGGCTATAAAATGGAATTGCGTACTTCTGCTCCAGGTTTTACATCGTTGAGAATACACCCACAAGATTCACAAATGAAAATTCATCAATTACCTACTGATAGAGTACATAGAGGACATAAGGATAGCCACACACAAAGAATGAAAAAAGGACAATATATTTAATGGTAGACTTTAATTTCTCTGAAGAAGAATTTGATGCTAATTTTGCTACCAATCAAAATAATCGTAAAGAGTATGAAGCTTCTGAGGAATATTTAAAAGATCAACAAACAGATGTCTTTAGAGAACGAATGGCTCCTGTAGCTGACAAAGAGACAGCTAAGGTTGCTAATGATGATGACTCAGGTATCGTAGGTAATACTTTAAATTTTGCTAAACACGCAGCCATAGGTGCAGCTAAAGGTGTAGAAGAAATAGGTCAGACTTTTAGACTACTAGAAGATGATGCTTTTCATCTACCTAAACCTCAAACTACAGCTGAAGGTCTAGCACAAGGTTTTGGACAGTTTCTTCCTGCTTTTATTCCTGCTGTTGGAGCTGTAGGTTGGGGTGTTAGAGCTGCTGGTTTAGTAGGTAAAACTAAAAAAGCTAAAATGGCAGTAGATTTTCTTATAGGTACTGCTGCTGGAGCTGTAGCTGATGTTACTGCTTTTGATCCTAAAGACCCTAATGCTGCTAACTTTCTTTTAGTATCAGGAGCTATTGCTCAAGATTCTAGTGCAGGAGCAGCTGTAAAAGCTTTACTAGCACAAGATGATTCAGATACAGAAGGTGTAGCTAGACTTAAAAGTGCAGCCACAGGTATGATAGCTGGAGCTATAGTTACAGGATTGTTTAAAGGAGCTGGTTATGCTGTTAAAAGAGTCAAAGGTGAAGTTGTAGAGCTTGATGGTATTCCTATTAAAGAAGTAGAAGACATAGCTCAAAAAGAAGCTGAAAATTATACTGATGGTATCCTTAAGTCTAAAGGTGTAGATGTAGGTGATGGTGGTCCCACATATAAAATAACACCAGAAGGATTTAAGAGATTTGGACAGGACACTCCTAGTATAGAAGGAGCAGCTAAAGATAACTACGATAAAGCTCAGAATGACTATGTAAGACCTTGGGAAAAACTATCTCCTGAAAAACAAAAAGAAGCTAAAGGAATTATCCAAAGGTGGGCTGAAACGGGTGAAGTAGGTAAAACAGATTTAAAGATTATTGAATCTATGAACTTTCTAAAACTTAAGACCCGTGAAGATATTCGTCATGTCATGCAGTTTCTTAGTGAAAAGATGGACATTAAACCTCTTCTTAAAGGTAGAGTATTAACAGAAAGTTTTGATACTGAAGCTGGAGCTGCTGAATTACTAGAGATTCCACAAAGAGAAATGGCTCGTATTATTGAAGAACAAGCTGGTAATGTACGAGGAGCTATCAGATTCGTAGGTGTAGCTAGAGCTATGGGTGCTGCTGCTTTGAGAAAAGCTGAAGATGCTTTTGAATTGTTTGCTATGGGTGGTAAGGATGATCTATTTAAAGAAGGTTTAGAACATACTAAACTAGCTTATGATATGTTAGCTAGTGGTGGTGAACTTTCTAAAGCCTCCTCAGACCTTCTCAGAAGCCATCAGAAGCTCGTAGGTGAGGTAGAAAATCTAACTAATATCAAGACAGCCTTAAGACATTCAGTTCTCTATAACGATCCTGAACTGTCTATAAAACAAGCTGGATGGTTTGCTAATTCTAAACGTGCAGATGAGATTAAGATTACAGCTCAATTTCCTGGTGGAGCGAAACAGACTAGAAAAATTCCTAAAATAAAAGGTGAAACTCCTGAACAATTTAAAGCTAGAGCCGTTAAAGAAGCTAAAAGAGGAGAATTAGCTGACCAAGCAAGAGCTACAAGAAGACAACTTATAAGTAGAGCTAAAGCTGCAAATAAAAGTACAAAGGCTCGTGGCAGAGATGCTATGTTAGAAATCTATATTAATGGTCTTCTTTCTAGTGTTAAAACTTTTGAAGTAAACTTATTAGGTAATAGTACAGCTATTATTACTAGTGTTGTAGAAAGAGCTTATGCTGGCTTTTTGCGTAAAGGTGGTACAGTTACAGGTCAAGAAGCAGCTGAATTAGCTAAATCTTATTGGAACTCTATAACTTCTTTAAGTGATTTATGGTCTCTAATGGGACAAGCTTGGAAAATGGAACCTACAGGAGCTATTAAACAAGACTTTATTAGACCTCATGATAGAACCTTATCAGCTGAAGGTTTAAAAATAGGTGGTAATTTAGGCCACATGATCAATATGTTTGGTAGTGTAGTTAATTTTCCTGGACGTACCTTACTAGCTGCTGATGAAGTATTTAAAACTATCAACTATAGAGCTGAAACAAGAGCTTTAGCATATCGTAAAGCAGTAAATGAAGTAGCTGTAGATGGAGCAAGAGTAGGAGATAAAGTACAGATTAAAAATCGTTTTAATGAAATTATGAAAGACGTATCTGCACATGATGATATTGTAGAAGGAGCTAAAGGTTTCTCTGCTAAGAATACATTCACAAATCCCCTCGCCAGCCATGTTATTAAAGGTGTTAATGGTGCTCCTGATAAAGTAGTTCCTGGTATGGGACTACGTTTAAAGGGAATACTTGAAGCGGACCCTACAGGAATTATGAGAGTATTTCTTCCCTTCTTCCAAACTCCTGCTAACCTTTTAAATTTTGCATGGGAACGCACTCCTTTATTAAGAAAGCTCAATAGAGGATTACAAGCAGAATTAAAAGGAGATATGGGACAAGCTGCTAAAGAACTGGCTGAAGCTAAAGTTGGTACATCTCGTATGATGTGGGTTTCTACTATGGGTTTAGCTATGTCTGGTAATTTTACAGGTGCTCCTCCAGTTGATCCTAACTTAAGAAAAACCCTAGAAGCAGACATGGGTGGAGCACATTGGTATAGCTTTCAGTTGAATGGTAAGTGGCATAAGTATGATAGGTTTGATCCTATAGGTGTCATTATGGGAGCTTCTGCTAACTTAGCTGTAATGGGTAAAGCTGCTATGAATTTAGCAGGACAAGCTGAAGAAGGTGATGAATCAGGAGCTATACATGAAAAATACCTTGAAGTATTAGAAGCTGGAACTGTAGGTATGGTTAGGCTTATGACTGACCGTCACTATCTACAAAGTTTCTCTGAAATGCTGAGTCTGTTTTCTGGTGAAGGAAGTGTATTAGGTAAGTTTCAACGAGCTGGTGAGAAGGTAGGTACAGTATTTAACCCAGTAACTGCTATGACTACTGGTTTTTACTCTAGTATAAGACGTAATATTACACAAGGTTTAGAGCCTGAGAAGTTAGATAAGATGCAGAGGACTGAACTTAAAACTCTTGAAGATGTAGTTAAAGAAATAGGTATTGTATTTGAAGAAGGAGTACGCAGAGTAACTCCTGGTTATGGAGAAAAAAGAGCTGTTAAGAATTTAGCAGGAGAAGTAACTCTATATCCTGGAACTAACTATGAAATTGATAGACAACCAGTACAAGTTCTTATGAACTTAGCACAATCTGTATTTAATCCTAGTGCTCCTTTAACTCCTTCAAAAAGTCCTCTTATTAACGCTTTAGCTCGTTTAGAATCTACCGCAAGACAACCTTCTAGTGTTAATAGAATTAATGGTGTATTACTTACAGATGAAGAAAAAGGCTATTTTATTGATACTTGGACTGACATAAATAAAGCTCTTAATAAATTTGTTACAACTAAGTCTTTTCTTAAGTTACCTGAAGGTATGCAAAGAGATGTCTTAGAAAATATGATTTCTAGTAATAAACGTAAAGCTTCTAAATTAACTATGGCTAAACATCGTAGAGTTTTACAAGGAGCTTTTGATATTAAACGTAATGATATAAGACGTAAAACAGAAGATGTACCTACAGGATTTAACCAGTTTAACTTAGGACAACAACAACCACAAGGACAATAAAGAATGGCTAATTCAAGTGTAAGATATGTTGCTTCAGGAGATACACAAGAGTTTGCTGTAACATTTCCATTTATCAGCAGAACTCATGTAGCTTCTACAGTAGATGGATCGTCAGCATCCTTTACTTGGAATAATGACAGCCTGATTACAATAACTTCTCCTGCTGATATTACGGCAGATCAAATAGTTTTAATCAAAAGAACTTCAAGCCAAGATACACGCTTAGTAGACTATGTAGATGGTTCTAACTTGTCTGAATCTGACTTAGACCTTGATAGTAAACAAGCATTTTACATGGCTCAGGAGGCTCTAGATGAGCTTACGTTACTAGATGATGCTGCTGTAGCAACATCAGGTTATATCTTGGTAGCTGACGGTACAGATTATGCTGGTGTAGCTCTCTCAGGAGATGCAACTATCAATTCTGCTGGAGCTTTGACTATAGCTAGTGGAGCAGTAGAGACTGCCATGATAGCTGCGGATGCTATCAATGCAACAAAAATAGCTGATGATGCCATAGATTCGGAACATTATACTGATGGAAGTATAGATACTGCTCATATTGCAGCAGGACAAATTACTACGACACTCTTAGCTAGTGATGCTGTTACTGGAGCTAAAATAGCTTTATTTGATGATTCTTATGCTGCTACTAATACTCATATCTTAGTTGCTGATGGTACTGATTTTGATAATGTAGCAGTATCTGGAGATATAACTATTAGTAATGGTGGTGTAGTAGCAATAGCTTCAGGAGTTATAGTTAATGCTGATGTTCATGGTAGTGCTGCTATAGCTGCTACTAAGATCCATGATGGAACTGTAACTAATACTGAGTTTGGTTATCTTAATGGTGTGACTTCAGGTATTCAGGGACAAATAGATACTCTTGAATCTGCTACTATATCTACTCTAGATGATGATAACTTTACACTCCAAGATAATGGAGATACAACTAAAAAAGCTCAATTCCAATGTTCTGGAATATCAACTAGTACGACTAGAACCTTTACTTTTCCAGATGCTAATGCTACTTTAGTAGGCACAGCTACTACAGATACACTAACTAATAAAACTTTAACTACACCTGTTATTAATACAGGTGCTAGTTTAAAAAATGCTGCTTCAAGTGCAGGCTATTTAGATTTTTATGAAGATTCAGATAACGGTACAAACTATGTTAGAGTAATTGGTCCTGCTTCTACGGCTACTGTAACAATCACCTTGCCTGCTGCTACAGATACATTGGTAGGTAAAGCAACTACAGATACATTAACAAATAAAACATTAACCAGCCCTACTATAAATAGTCCAGTTATCGGTGGAACTTGGACTTCTTATACAACAAGTACAGGCAAAGCATTAGTCATGGGATTTTAGGAGAAAGTTATGGCAAGTGAAGTTTTAAAATTAGCAACATTCAGAGGCGATGCTTCTTCAGTACAAG
>Ga0208450_1001061_pt1 | contig 13428 bp, 14 predicted proteins | sample MalvireepMed_908_FD_184249 | JGI IMG/M metagenome (GOLD analysis project Ga0208450, IMG submission 184249) | Marine viral communities from the Global Malaspina Expedition - Malaspina viral metaG DeepMed_908 (SPAdes) (version 2) | ecosystem: Environmental > Aquatic > Marine > Oceanic | place... | reverse complement strand
GGCCCCGATCGCGCGGCGCCGCGTGCTGCAGGCGGGGTTGCGCATGGCCGAATATCTCGACCGCGCTTTCGAGCCGGGGCCGCTGCCCGAAGAGGACCGCGACTAGGGTATGCGCTCGGTCTCGTAGCGGCTGCCATCGCGGCGGAAATAGCCTTGGGGGCTGAACCGCATGTCGATATCGGGATACTCGCCGCCGTCGATGGCGAAATCGCCCGCAGAAGCGACCACGAAGACGCAAGGCTCCTCGCCCCGGTTCTGCAGGTGGTGGCCATTGGCCGCGCCCGCGGGCCAGGCGAGGATATCGCCGGGGCGCACGGCGGTTTCGCCATCGTCCTCGACCAGCACCGCTTCGCCTGCGAGCATCACCAGCAGTTCGTCGAGATCGGTGTGCCAGTGCCGCTGGCTCGACCAGGCGCCCGGCTCGAGCACGACGTGGCTCGCGCGCAGATGCTCGAGCCCGCAGGCCGGGGCGAGGCGGCGGTAGCGGCGGCCGCTCACGGGCGCATCGAACGGCGCGGGATAGCCCGTCGCATTGGTCTGGGGGATGGCATCGAGGTCGAGCTTGGGCATCGCTGCGCACTCCTGCTAGCGGACACAGCATGACTGATGTTCTCGATCTCGCCAAGCGGCTGATGGCCGCGCCCAGTGTCACTCCCGCCACGGGAGAGGTGTTCGATGCGCTGGAAGCGATGCTGGCGCCGCTCGGCTTCGAGGTGACGCGGTTCACGCGCGGGGAGGGCGCCGCGGGCACGCCCGAGGCGCCGGTGGAGAACCTCTTCGCGATCCGCCGCGGGCCCGAAGGCTCGCGGCACCTGGCCTTTGCCGGCCATCTCGACGTCGTCCCGCCCGGTGGCGGCTGGACCAGCGAGGCCTTCGAACCCGAGGTGCGCGGCGAGCTGCTCTATGGCCGCGGCGCGGTCGACATGAAGGGAGCGATCGCCTGCATGGTCGATGCGGCGGCGCAGGTGCCTGCCGATGCGGGGACGATCAGCTTCATCATCACCGGCGACGAGGAGGGCCCCGCGCTGCACGGCACGCGCGCGCTGATCAATTTCATGCGCGAGCAAGGCCACCAGCCGGACCTCTGCCTCGTCGGCGAACCCACCTCGGTCAACCGGCTGGGCGACATGATGAAGATCGGGCGGCGCGGTTCGGTCAACATCTGGCTCGAAGTGCAGGGCACGCAGGGGCATGTCGCCTATCCGCATTTGGCGGACAATCCGATCCCCAGGCTGGTGGCGATGCTCGCCGACCTCGATGCGCTGGTGCTGGACGAAGGCACCGACTGGTTCCAGCCGAGCAATCTCGAAGTAACCGAGATCGACGTGCCCAACGATGCACACAATGTGATCCCCGCGGTTGCCAAGGCGCGAATCTCGATCCGCTTCAACGATCTGCATTCGGGCGCAACGCTGTCCGAGAAGGTCGGCGAAATCGCGGAAAAGCACGGCGGCAGCGCGCTGCCGATCATCAGCGGCGAGCCGTTCCTGACCCCGCCGGGCGCCTTCAGCGATACGATCGCCGCCGCCGTGAAGGCGGAAACCGGCGTCGATCCCGAACCCTCGACAACCGGCGGCACGTCGGATGCGCGGTTCCTGCGCAGCGTCTGCCCGGTGATCGAATTCGGGCTGGTCAATGCAACCATGCACAAGACCAATGAGGCGGTGGCGGTGGAAGACCTTGCCGCGCTCGGCCGGATTTACGCGCGCATCGCGCGGGACGTGCTGGCCGGCCAGGCCTAGGCCAGGACGCCGGGCAGCGGCGGTCCGGCGTTCACTTTGCTTTGCTTTCGCCGAGAACTGCGTCATGGATTGGCGCGCGGCCATGCCGCTTGCAACGACGGTAGACAGGGGTTGGGAATTTGCTGAAGACGTGGTTCGAAATTCCACTGTGGCAGCGCGTGGTCACTGCGCTCATTCTGGGTGTGCTCACCGGCTGGGCCTGGGGTCCCGATGCCGAAAGCATCAAGTGGATCGGCGATTTCTTCATCAAGGCGATCAAGATGCTGGTCGTCCCGCTGATCTTCTTCAGCCTCGTGTCAGGCGTCGCCGCGATCGGCGACCTGCGCAAGCTGGGCGCGGTCGGCGGACGCGCGCTGCTGCTGTTCGTCGTCACCGGGCAGATCGCGGTCTGGCTGGGCCTCGGCCTCGGCACGCTGATCCAGCCGGGCGCGGGTGTGGATACCAGCGCGATCCAGATGGGCGAGACCCCGGTTCCCAACGAAACCACTGCGGTCGACATGGTGCTTTCGATCGTGCCCGAAAGCCCGGTCCAGGTGATGGCGGACGTGGCCGTGTTGCCGCTGATCGTCTTTTCGCTGCTGATCGGCATCGGCATCCTGATGGCCAAGGAAGAAGGCCTTCCCGTCCAGAAGGTGTTCGATAGCGGCGCGGTGATCATGCAGAAGGTCACCATGATCGTGATGGAGCTGACCCCCTTCGGCGTCTTCGCGCTGATGGCCTGGGTGGCGGGCACGCTGGGGCTCGATGCCTTGGTCAGCCTCGCCAAGCTCGTCGGCCTCAACTATCTCGGCTGCCTGCTGATCATCGTGCTGATCTACGGCAGCATGATCAAGTTCCTCGCCCGGCTGCCGGTGCGCGATTTCTTCCGCGGCATCGTCGATGCGATGGCGGTGAGCTATTCGACCGCCAGTTCGAACGCGACCCTGCCGGTGACGCTGCGTTGCGCCGAGCGGAACCTCGGCGTGTCGAACTCGGTGGCGAGCTTCGTGATCGCGCTGGGGGCGACGATCAACATGAACGGCACCGCGATGTACCTGGGACTTGCGACGCTGTTCGGCGCGCAGATCTTCGGCGTCGACCTGTCGATGGGCGACTATTTCCTCATCTCGATCCTCGCCACGCTGGGCGCGGTCGGCGCGGCGGGCATCCCCGGCGCGGGCCTGATCATGATGGCGCTGGTGTTCGGGGCGGTCGGCGTGCCGCTGGAAACGATCGCCTTCGTCGCCGGTGTGGACCGGATCATGGACATGATGCGCACCACCACCAATGTCAGCGGCGACGCGGCCGTGGCAACTACGGTGGCGGTGATGACCGGCGAGATCGACACGCGCGAGATGATCTCGGCGGACGATGTCTGAATAGAGAATCCGCCCCGTCTGGCGGCGCCGGATGGGGAGGCTGTTGGACCTACCGTCCCCTGGGCTTCTCCAGCACCTTCTTGCGGTAGCTGCACAGATCGACCACCGGGCAGCGCCAGCATTCGGGCGTGCGTGCCTTGCAGACATAGCGGCCATGCAGGATCAGCCAGTGATGCGCGCCCAGCCGGAAGGGCTGCGGCACGCGCTTTTCCAGCTTGGCCTCGACCTGCTCGGGCGTCTTGCCCTTGGCGAGGCCGGTGCGGTTGCCGACGCGCAGGATATGCGTGTCGACCGCGAAGGTTTCCTGCCCGAACCAGCAATTGAGCACGACATTGGCGGTCTTGCGGCCCACGCCGGGGAGGCGGACGAGATCCTCGCGCGTGTCGGGAACCTCGCCGCCATATTCGTCGACCAGCAGCTGGCTGAGCGCGATCACGTTCTTGGCCTTGGAGTTGAACAGGCCGATGGTCTTGATGTGCTCCTTCAGTCCCTCTTCGCCCAGTTCGAGCATCTGCCGGGGCGTCTCCACTTCGGCGAAGAGCGCGCGCGTGGCCTTGTTGACGCCGACATCGGTCGCCTGCGCCGACAGCGCCACGGCCACCACCAGCTGGTAGGCATTGCCATATTCCAGCTCGGTCTCGGGCGAGGGATTGTCCTCCGCCAGTCGGCGGAAAAACTCGAATATCTGGTCTTTGGTCACTGAGTCTCGGGATCTGCCACGAGGGTAGTAGTCTCGCTCTGGACCTCTGTCGTTTCCAGCGCAACCGGGTCATCTATCCGGGCGTTTTCCGACTTATTTATCTCGGAGATTCTTTTGTCGCGCGCTTCTCTCTCATCCTTCTCAGCGGCGCTCAAGCTTTGCGCGGCCTGTTTTGCAAGCTCGGCGACCGCTTTTTCGACTGAAGCGGCATCTTCATAGCGCCCTGCATCCATCAACGCTTCGGCAAGCGTATATGTGATTGCGTTTTTGGAAGTCCGATCTTCTGCGAGGTTATTCAAGATGTCTGATCGAATACGCGCCCGCTCGGCTTCCATGAGATTAATCAGCGAAGGCAGCGCCTGCTCGTAGAACAAATCCTTATTTAGCGCCCCCTTGGCGCCTTGAAAAAACGTCGAACTAGTTGCGAAGGCGGTCGCCAAGCTTCCTGACGAAACCGATGCAAGAGCGCTGGTATAAAGTCCGAAAAGGGATGCAACAGAGTTCCCCGACTTACTCTGCTCGGTTAATCCCAAAACAAAATTGCGATATCTCGCGTCAATAGCTGCTAGGTAGATAAATAAAACCTCGTCCCGGTAAGCGCGCTTACGATCTCTCGAAAGGGTGGCGTACTCCCTCATAACCGTCTCAGGAGAGTAGTCGTCTCTCACTGCGTTCTGGATAGACGTCATATCTATAACCGGTGATGGTCTGCCCTGAAGTGTGCTGCAGCCCGATACAGATAGTGCCGATAAAATAAGAATTGCTCTTTTCATTGACATTTCCCTCCCCGCGAACCTTTAAGGGCCGCCTATATCACTATTTGAAATGTGAAAGAAGGGAGGCGCTATATATTTCTGTTTCCTTCGATATCTTCGAGTGCTTTGCGCATCGCCACGCGGCGGCGTTGCATTGCGTTGCTGAAGGCGGCGGCAACAATGCCGGTGGGCAGGGCGACCAGCAGCACGCCGCCGATGGCCACGGCCGAACCGATCAGCCGGCCCAGCGCGGTGACGGGATAGGCGTCGCCATATCCCACCGTGGTCAGCGTGATCACCGCCCACCACAGCGCGCGCGGGATCGAGCCGAACTGCTTGGGCTGCAGGTCGCCCTCGACCCAGTAGAGGCCGGCAGCGCCCAGCAGCACGAGGACCAGCGCCAGCGTGGCGCAAACCAGCAGGTCGTAGCTGCGTTCGCGCAGCGCCGCGCCGATTTCGCGCATGGCGGCGGAAAAGCGGCTGAATTTCATGATCGACACGATCCGCAGCAGGCGGATCACGCGCAGCACGGCGGCATTGGCCACGAAGAACGGCGCCAGGCTGACCACCACCACCACGAGGTCGATCAGCCCGATCGGAGAGAAGATGAAGCGCCAGCGTTTCTGCCAGGGGGAGCCGGGGCCTTCGCGCTCGGGGGCGGCGAAGATCCGGCCCGCATATTCGAGCAGGAAGACCAGCCCGAAGATGAATTCCGCGATCAGGATTTCGTCCTGATAGGGCAGGCGGATCGCCGGTTCGGTCGCGACGATCCCCACCAGCAGCGCGGCGAGGATGACCCACACGACGAACACGTTGAGCCCGGTCAGCTTGCCGTTCGGCCAAGAGCCGATGTGGAGCTGCCGGTGGAGCCTGGCGCGCAGCGTCACCGGGTCAGATTCCCAGCACCTGATCCATCGTATAGCGGCCGGGGGCCCGGCCGATCATCCATTCCGCCGCGCGCACCGCGCCGCGCGCGAAGATCGACCGGTTCTCCGCGCTGTGCGACAGCGTGATGCGCTCTTCGTTGCCGGCGAGGATGACGCTGTGCTCGCCCGCCACCGTGCCGCCGCGCAATGCCGCGAAGCCGATCGCGCCCTCTTCCCGCGCGCCGGTGCACCCGTCGCGCCCGCGCACTGCGTGATCGCCCAGCGCAACCCCGCGCCCGGCCGCCGCGGCTTCGCCCAGCAGCAGCGCGGTCCCGCTGGGTGCGTCGACCTTGCGGCGGTGGTGCATTTCGAGGATCTCGATATCCCAGTCCGGGCCCAGCCGTTCGGCCGCCTCGCGGACCAGATGTGCCAGCAGCGTCACCCCCAGCGAGGTATTGCCCGTCTGCAGCACCGCCACTGCACGCGCGGCATCGTCGATCGCGCCGTGATGGCGTTCCTCCAGCCCGGTGGTCCCGATGACGAGCGGGATGCCGGCGCCGATCGCGGCATGCAGATTGGCGTCGAGCGCCTGCGGCGAGGAGAAATCCACCAGCACATCGCTGGCGTCGGCGAGTGATGCCGCATCGCCGCCGCGGTCGATGCCGCCGGCCCATTCGTGGTCGCTGGCGTCAATCACGCCGGCCAGCGCCTGGCCCATTGCGCCTTCGCTGCCGATAATTCCGATCCGTGCCACTGCTGCTCCCTTTCGGTTATGGTTCATGGCCGGTCTTTGACTTGCCCTTCTGCATCGCTACTTGAGGGCAAATGACCGACATGCGCAACATCGTGATACTCACCGGGGCGGGGATTTCCGCGGAAAGCGGCATCGATACCTTCCGCGATGCCGGCGGGCTGTGGGAACAGCACCGGGTGGAGGACGTCGCCACGCCCGAAGGCTTCGCGCGCGATCCCGAGCTGGTCCTGCGTTTCTACGACATGCGGCGCGAGGCACTCCAGACCAAGCAGCCCAATGCCGCGCATGAGGCGCTGGCGCGGCTGGATGCAAACTGGGACGGCGAGCTGCTCATCGTTACGCAGAATGTCGACGATCTGCACGAACGCGCTGGGGCGGGGCGTGTGCTCCACATGCACGGGACGCATCTCAACGCTTGGTGCACCGCCTGCGACGTGCGCACGCCGTGGACCGGGCCGCTGATCGATCGCCCGGCCTGCCCGGCCTGCGATGCGCGCAGCCTGCGCCCCGATGTCGTCTGGTTCGGCGAGATGCCCTATGAAATGGGGCGGATATATTCGGCGCTGCGGCGGGCGGACCTGTTCGTGTCGATCGGCACGTCGGGCGCGGTCTATCCCGCGGCCGGTTTCGTCGAGGAAGCGCGCCAGCGGCGCGTCCGCACGCTCGAGCTCAACCTCGAAGCAAGCCAGGGTTCGCGCTGGTTCCACGAAACCCGCCAGGGTCCGGCAACCAAGGTGGTGCCGCAATGGGTTGACGAGGTGCTAGGCGGCTGATCCGCAGCCGGTGCAGGCCGGGTCCTTCGCAATGGTGAAATTGCGCATGCCGGGCTTGAGCCCGTCGAGCAAATGGACCCGCCCCCAATCGGTTGCGCCGAATGCGCTGACGCCGTCGAGCAGGGTGCGCACTGCCTGCAGCGCGGCGAATGTCGCGACCCAGCCGGCCATGGCGCCCAGCATGCCGTCCTCGGCGCAGCTGTCGCAATCTTCCGCATCGAACGCATCGCCGACGAAGCAGCGATAACAGGCCTCGCCCGGCAGGTGCCCGGCAAAGGCGCCGACCTGCCCCTGAAAGCGGCCGACCGCCGCGGACAGCAGCGGGACGCGTTCGGCGACGCAGGCGTCGGATACCGCCAGCCGGGTGGCGAAATTGTCGGTCCCGTCGAGAATCAGGTCGGCATCGACCACCAGTTCATGGGCATTGTCGCGCGTGATCCGGCGGTCGCTGATCGTCACGTCGAGTTCGGGATCGAAGCCAGTCACCCAGCGCTTGGCGATGACCGCCTTGCCATGGCCGACATCGCGCGCATTGAACAATGTCTGGCGTTGCAGGTTCGACGCCTCCACCCGGTCGTCGTCGACCAGCGTGAGTTTCCCGATTCCCGCCCCGGCGAGATATTGGAGCGCGGGCGAACCGATCCCGCCGAGGCCCACCAGCACGAGGTGCTTGCCGGCCAGCGCGACCTGCCCCGCGCCGCCGATTTCGGGCAGCACGATGTGACGGGCAAAGCGGTCGAGGCGCTCGGGCGACAGGTTCATGCGTCGTCGCCGGGCTGGGGGCGGCGTTCGGCGCGAAAGCCGTGCATGCCGTGCCACCATTGCAGCGCGATCACTGCGCCCTTCGCGGGTTGCAGCGTGAGCAGCATGAAGGCCACCGCCAGCGGCAGGATGATCGCGAGGATCGCCGTGCTCGACAGCGCAAAATCGCTTGCCAGCACGATCAGCACCGGCGCCAGCAAGTGCCCGGTCACGAAGATGGAGATGTAGGCGGGGAAATCGTCCGCCCGCTGGCCCGAGATATCGAGCGTACAGGCGGGGCAGGTGTCATAAGGCTTGAGCCAGCGCCGGAACAGCCGCGCCTCGCCGCAGCGCGGGCAGCGGCAGCGCGCCCCGCGCAGCAGCGCCGCGCCAAAGGAATGCGGCAGGTCGATGCCTGCAGGCTGCGGAGTAGAGGCGGGATCGGGCATGGAGGTTCTTTGACGCGTCGCAGCGTGCCTGTCGACAGGTCTGTGGACAGACCTGTCGATCAGCTGTGCTCCGGTTGAGGAAGGCGCTGCCGGGCAGCGGATGCGTCAGCTTTCGAGCTGGCGCAGCAGGCTGCGCACGTCGCCGTCCATATCGGCATCGCGCTGGCGCAGGTCTTCGATCAGCCGCACTGCATGGATCACGGTCGAATGGTCGCGTCCGCCGAACTTGCGCCCGATTTCCGGATAGCTGCGCGGGGTGAGCACCTTCGACAGATACATCGCGACCTGCCGCGGCCGGACCACGGCGCGCGCGCGGCGCTTGCTGCTCATCTCGCTGCGGTCGATGCGGTAGAACTGGCACACGGTGCGCTGGATCTCGTCGATCGTGATCCGCCGGCGATTGGCCGACAGGATATCGGTCAGCTGCTCTTCGGCCAGCTGGAGCGAGACTTCCTGCCCGGTGAGCTGGGCGTAGGCGATCAGCTTGTTGAGCCCGCCAACCAGTTCGCGGATGTTGCGCGTGATCGTCCGCGCCAGGAAGTCGAGCACGTCGGCAGGGACCTCGAGCGGCGCGAAGCGCGTCAGCTTGGAGGTCAGGATCTTCTTGCGCAGCTCGATATCGGCGGCCTGGATGTCGGCGACCAGACCCATCGACAGCCGGCTCAGCAGCCGCGGTTCTACCCCGTCCAGCGCCTGCGGGGCGCGGTCGGCGGCGAACACCAGCCGCTTGCCTTCGGCGAGCAGCGCATCGATCGTGTAGAGCAGTTCTTCCTGCGCGCTGGCCTTGCCGATGATGAACTGGATGTCGTCCACCAGCAGCAGGTCGAAGCTGCGCAGGCGCGCCTTGAATTCGAGCATCTGGTTGGCCTTCAGCGCCTGGACGAATTCGACCATGAAGCGCTCGGCGCTGCAGTAGAAGATACGGCTGCGCGGATGCGCCTGCAGGAAGGCGTGGCCGGTGGCGTGCAGCAGGTGCGTCTTGCCCTGGCCGGTGGCGGCCTTGAGGTAGAGCGGGCTGAACTGCGGCTTCTCGGTCGCGCCCATGCGCTGCGCGGCATTGAACGCCAGCACATTGGCTTCGCCGGTGATAAAGGCGGCAAAGGTGAGGCTCGGGTCGAGGCCGACCGAGCTGGTGAAACCGGTGTCGCCCAGCGTGTCGGCGCCGATCGCCATCATCGAGGTGTCGAGCCCGTCATTGGCCGGACGGCGGCCGTCAGAATGCAGCCGCAAATCCGTTACCTGGCGGCGTCCGGGATGGACCTGGATGCGGACGTCGCGCACTTCGCTGCGCGCGATCTTCCATGCCAGGCCTAGGCGGTCGGCAAAGCGGTCCTTGACCCAGTTGGCGCTGAATTCGGTGGGCAGGAAGAGGTCGAGCGTGCCGGTTTCCTTTTCGATCCCGCCCACCTGGATCGGCTTGATCCACTGGCTGTGCAGCTGGTGGCCCAGGTCCTTGCGCAGGCCCTGGCTGATGTCGGCCCAATCGGCGGCAAGGTTTACGGCTTCCTGGTCTGCCATGAAATCGTCCTGTGCCTTCTGCGCGCCGATGTCCGATGTCTTTCGCATACTACTTATCACCCCCGGTCGGCTGACCCGCCGCCTGTTTGTTGTTCTTACATCGGCAAGGCCGGGCACAGCACAGTCCCGCTCCGGAATCGGTTCATCCGGAGGTCGCCCTCGCACATCGATCATTTAAAAGCCGGAGCTGTCCCGCCCCCGACTGAGAGCCTTGGTGTAGGTCGCTCTCCGGATGAGTCGCAAGGGGGATAACTGTAAAAAACACGAAATATACTTGTTGACTCAAGTGGACCCCGCAGAGGCCCGTTCAAGTCGATGAATCTACTACGATAAGCCCGAAATGGCAGCGCGAATCGCGGGATTCCCATGGGTTATGTTACGGCGTCATTACAGGCCGGTATCGGAATGAAACTGGAATACGACAAAAGGGCCGCCGGTACACCGGCGGCCCCTTCGAATGACTCGCTTGCAGCCGGCTGCGAAAGCCGGCGGCCGGAGATCAGAGCGCGGAAACGCGCTTGCTCAGACGGCTCATCTTGCGCGACGCCGTGTTCTTGTGAAGCACGCCGCGGGCAACACCGCGCGCCAGTTCCGGCTGGGCGTTGCGGAGCGCGGTCTGCGCGCTGTCCTTGTCGCCGCCTTCGATCGCGGTTTCCACCTTCTTGAGGAAGTTGCGGATGCGGCTCATGCGGGCACCGTTGATTTCGGCGCGCTTTTCGTTGCGACGGATGCGCTTTTTGGCTTGCGGCGTATTGGCCATGTCTGTCCTCGTCAGGCCGCACGGCATGCGCGGCGGAAAATCTCTGTATTGCGTACGGAAAGGCGGCACGGGCCGCCGGAAAGCGGCGCACTTAGCGGCGCCCCTGCGAATCGTCAAGCAAATCGTCGACCATTCGCGGAACCGCGTGCATCGGCTCCGGTTGGCCCTATATGGGATACCTCACTCGAAAGGACAAGGCATTGCCCGACCAGCAAGAACTCACCGATGCCGAATGGCGGGAGAAACTGAGCCCCGAACAATATCAGGTGCTGCGCCAGGCAGGCACCGAACGCGCCTTCACCGGCAAGTACGACAAGCATTACGATGAAGGCGAATATTACTGCGCCGGATGCGGACAGAAGCTGTTCGAAAGCGACGACAAGTACAACAGCGGCTGCGGCTGGCCCGCCTTTACTGCCCCGGCCGAGGGCGAGGCGGTGAACGAGCACCGCGATACCTCGCATGGCATGGTGCGGACCGAAGTCACCTGCGCCAATTGCGGCGGGCACCTCGGCCATGTCTTCCCCGACGGTCCGCGCGATCGCGGGGGCATGCGCTATTGCATCAATTCCGCCGCGCTCGATTTCGAGCCCGAGGATTAAGCGCCGCCGCCTGCCGTTCACATGCGGTTAGCTCTCGCCATGCGAGATTGCGGCAATTACAGGGCGGACAGCAATAAGGGTGCCAGCGTAAGCAATGAATAACCGACGCAGTGGTCGCCAGCGGACGCGACGCCAGAAACGCGGCTCCGCAGCGGGCGGCACACCGCCGGGCCGGCTGCGGACATGGGGCCGCCGGCTGGCGATCTGGGGCGCCGCGCTGGCCTTGCTGCTGGTGCTGTTCATCAGCCTGGCAGTGGCCTTTTCGGTCCGCTCGATGCCCAGCTATTACCAGCTCAAGGCGACACAGACCGCACAGACCATCGTCGTGCGCGCGCGCGACGGGACCGAGATCGTCGAGCTGGGCCCCAGCTTCGGCAAATGGCTGACCGCGGACGAGATCCCGCAGGTGATGAAGGATGCGATGATCTCGGTCGAGGATCGCCGCTATTATTCGCATTTCGGCATCGATCCGGTGCGCACGGGCGGCGCGATCATCGAGGGGCTGACCGGATCGCGAGCGCGCGTGGGCGGTACGTCGACCATCAGCCAGCAGCTGGCGCGCAACGTCTTCCTCAACAACAACCGGTCGCTCGACCGCAAGCTGCGCGAGGCGATCCTCGCCATGGCGCTCGAGTGGAAGTTCTCGAAGGAGCAGATCCTCGAGCTCTATCTCAACAAGGTCTATTTCGGCGGCGGCGCCTATGGCATCGATTCGGCCAGCCGCAAGTTCTTCAGCCATCCCGCAACCGAGCTCTCGGTCGCCGAGGCGGCGATCATCGCCGGGCTGGTCAAGGCGCCCAGCCGCTATTCGCCTACTGCCGATGTCGATGCCGCTGTCGGCCGCGCCAGCGTGGTGCTGCGGCTGATGAAGGAACAGGGGCGCATTTCGCCCGACGTCACCGTCGATCCCAGCGCAGTGCGGCTCAAGGAAGAGGCCGGGCAGAACTCGGTGCGCTATTTCACCGACTGGGCGCTGCCGCAGCTCGACATGCTGCTGCCCGAAACCTTCGAGCCGATCGAGGTGTGGACCACGCTCGACGTCGGAATGCAGCGTGCGGCGACGGCCTCGATCAAGGCGAACACGCCCGATGGAGCGCAGGGCGCGCTGGTCAGCATGGACCGCGACGGCGCTGTGCTCGCGCTGGTGGGCGGCACCGATTACGTCCAGACCAATTACAACCGCGCCACCGATGCGCTGCGACAGCCGGGTTCGTCATGGAAACTGTTCGTCTATCTCGCCGCGCTCGAAGCGGGCTACACGCCCGACGACCGCGTGGTCGACACGGCGGTGACCATCGACGGCTGGAGCCCGCGCAATTCGAGCGGGCGCAATGTCGGCGAAATCGACCTGCGCACAGCCTTCGCCTATTCGATCAACACGGTTGCGGCGCAGCTGGGCAATGAGGTCGGCTTCACCTCGGTCGCCTCGATGGCGCGGCGCTTCGGGATCACCACCGAAATCAACACCTATCCGGCCATGGTGCTGGGCTCGAACGAGGTCCGGCTGATCGACATGACGCGGGCCTTTGCCGCGGTGTCGGCGCGGGGCGAATCGGTCGAACCCTATGGCATTCTCAAGGTCGAGACCGCCGATGGCGAATTGCTCTACCAGCATGAAAAGCCGCGCAGCTCGCAGCTGGTGCCCGACTACGTGGCCGCGGGGATCACCGATTTGCTGCAGACCGCCGTCGCGACCGGGACCGGGCGCGCGGCGCAGATCGGGCGTCCGGTTGCGGGCAAGACCGGGACCACCAGCTCGAACAAGGACGGCTATTTCGTCGGCTTTTCCTCGGGCGTGACCACCGGCGTGTGGATGGGCCGCGACGACAACACCCGCGTCGGCGGCCTGCAGGGCGGTACCGCCCCGGCGCGCGCCTTTGCCGCCTATATGCGCTACGCGGTCAAGGATCGCCCGGTCGAGGAATTCGACACCGATCTGCAATTGCCCGAATGGCAGCTGGAGCCCGACGATGAATACATGTTCGGCGATCCGGAAGATTACTATTTCATCGACGAGCAGGGGAACCTGATCGAACCGGGCACTGCGGACACGCCGCGCAACGACCCCTTCGCGCAGGACTTCGACCGCACGCTCGGCCCCGAGCGGCCGAACCCGTCGAACACCTCTCAGCCCGGGCCCGGGCCGCGGCCGCCCCAGCAACCACCGCGCGGCGCCGATGGCGCTCCGCAGGCGATCGGCGACGATTTCCTCGAGGAAGCCACCGGGGCAAGCGGAAGCAATCGCTCGCCGCCTGCGCAGCGGCAGATAAACTAGGCTAGGCGAGCAACAGAAAGGGCGGCTCTCCCCATCGGAAGAGCCGCCCTGCTGTCGTCTGGTCCGGGCCGGGTGGCTAGCGCAGCCGCACCGCCACATAGGCCGCCGGCTGGCCGCGGCGCTGGACGCGCAGCA
>Ga0208450_1001051_pt1 | contig 13494 bp, 29 predicted proteins | sample MalvireepMed_908_FD_184249 | JGI IMG/M metagenome (GOLD analysis project Ga0208450, IMG submission 184249) | Marine viral communities from the Global Malaspina Expedition - Malaspina viral metaG DeepMed_908 (SPAdes) (version 2) | ecosystem: Environmental > Aquatic > Marine > Oceanic | place... | reverse complement strand
TTGTTAAACAAAAACTTAAACAACTTAAAAAGAAAAAGGTAAAGAAGAATAAAAAGAAAAAAACTGATGGTTAAGTGGTTATTTATTTTTATTTTATTAACAGGTTGCGTTTCATTACTTGCATTAACAGGCTGTAGTACTGATACTCGTGTTTGCCCAGATCAAACTAAAGTTGAAATTGGTGTAACTGAAACAGAAGCAAAAAATGATAAGTTCCAAGAAAAGAGATTACTAACGCAAACTTGGAAGTGGGGAAAAAAGAAGTGTGCAGAAAAATAATAAAAAACTTATATTAAATTAATGGATAAACTTATGAATTATTACTTTACCACAGTTTTATTTATAGGACTATTAGCGTTAGCCCTTTGTATGAAACCAGGAGGCTATTAATGACTGAAAGATTTTGTAAAAAATGTAATCATTTATGTCACTGTATAGAGGCAGATCATGAGACTTGTAAATGCGAAGATTGTCAGTGTAATGGTAGAGAAGAAGATGCAACCTATGAAGGTAGTGGTGTAGTTAATGAGTAAACAACCTTTAACAATTTCAGACGAAGCAAAAGTTCAAATGCCCATGAAGACCGTAGCCAGCCTCATCACGCTGGTTGCGATCGGCACCTGGGCTTACTTCGGTATAAATGAGAAGCTTAATCAGCACTCAACAACCCTAGAACTAATGGAGAAGGATCTCGTAGAAAACACAGCTTTCCGTATCGGATGGCCACGGGGACTTTTGGGTAGTTTGCCAGCTGATTCCGAACAATTTATGTTGATTGAACATATGAGTGGGCAAGTAGAAAAAATAGAAGTAGCAATGCAGGATATGATGTCAAATACCGTTAACATTCAACGTTTACAAAAGGATGTGGAGAAGATATTATCTGACATTGAAAAATTAAAAGATAAGCAAAGAACTTTTGCTAATGGAGGAGACCAATGATTGTAGAGACCGTATTTGCCCTTTTATTAATAATGGACCACCAAATTATCGAGCATCGTATCCAACCCACCCTCAGTCAATGCCTCAAAGGGAAACGTCATGCTTCCAGAGCTGACGCAGGAAATACCCGAATACAACATAAATGCATTAAATCCAAGGCAGAAGTAGAAATCAATATAACTGATGGTTCAAAAACAATTAAAAAACTTATACTGGAGTAATGAACAAGAAATCTTATGCTTTTTTTCTTAAGAAAAATAGATCACAAAATAAACAGAATCCTATAGCAGAAGAATTAAGTGATGGACGTTATCAACAACGTGTGGTAAAGAATAAGAAAATATATAATAGAAAAAAATATTCTAAACAACAGATAGTATGACAAAATTTACATTAATAATATGGGTGTGTTCTTTTTTAGGTAATCAGGCCAGTTGCTTACCACCTATGGAATACCCTAAACAATTTGATAGTTGGTATGAGTGTTCTCGTACTGCACATAAAGAATCTTTAATGATGATTGCTAAAATGGGATATAAATATATTAATGAGAATCAAATTGCTATGACTTATAGTTGTAAGAAAAATTCTACTATTTAATCATTTAAATAAATTAGATGGCTTATTTAAATGCTAACATACCTATAATTGAATGCTATGTTAGGGGTAACTATCTTAGAGATCAAAGAGACTCCCATGATAAATACTTTGAATGTGTAGTCTTTGGGGTTTGTAGTTTACCTGGGCAAGTTCCCCTGTTTCACTACATGATGACGGATGGGGGTATATGGTGGAGATCGCCTATCTCTGCATTCTGTAAGAAACCAGATGTCAAAGAATTACCTTTAGATGAATTATGTATGTGGAATTCATTTAGTTATAATATATCAGTAACTACATTTTATAATTTATCTGGAAATAAAGTACAATATTTTTCAAGACGTAAGATTAAACGAGAAGGTAAGTATTTATTTACTTTAGATTGGTGTTCAGGTGATTATAATGAATTAGATTTTGGCTACTCACAAAAACCTGACCAACATAAATGTGGTCATGTAATAGAGTTAGATGATGGCAACTATGCAATACAACCTAACAATAGATTAAGAGTTTTTGATCCTTCATTAGCAGCAGATCCTAACGAAGTATTAATACATCGTTTAGTAAATACTAAAACATGGTCTGTTGAAGATACTTCCAAATGGATTACAGCAGAAGACGAAGAAGGAAGTTACGATTATGATTTAAAAGAATTAAAATAAAAAAAGGGAGAAGCTATTAACTTCCCCCTTATAGTGGGCAACACATGAGGCACCTTTACGGGTGCCTTTTTTTTTGGTGCAACTTCTTCACGCCAAAACTTTTAAATTATAATAGGTCCTTCTTTTTCCATACGTATTCTTCGTTGTGCTTTCTCTGATGGTGCAATACTTTTTTTAATATCTTCTAAAGTCCACTGAGGATTTTTCTTTAATTTTTTAACAATCCATTTATATGACCAAGGCTGTAGTTTTAACGTACCATCACTCCAATAGTAACTTCTAGTCTCAATTAGCTTTTCAAGATTACTACGATTAACTTTAGTATGATCTTCTTTTTTAATTACTTCTTTAATCCACTCAACCATAATAGCCCGTGCTTTATTTCGTATCTTTTTCATTTGTTTGGTATTCATTCTATATTATAAAAACTATACTTAAGAGTTAACTCTTCTCCACCCTCAATATCTTTTAATGCAATTAAATTATATTTAGTATAATCATGTTTAATTTTAACATCATTTGCATTTGTCATAAAGTATCTACTTTTAGTACAGTTAGGTGTATCTGAATGATTTATAAATCCACCTAGAGGGGTACGAATTAACATGCCATTCATTTTCATATGACTTACTCCAAAATTAGTTCCTTTCTTTACAAAGAAATTTGTAAATAAACCTAATCCTTCAATGGCACTTATACTAATTGTTAGTCCATCAGGTAATGGGTTATACATCTTGAATTAACTTTTTAATATCATCTTCTAACTTTTTACCAACACTATTGGCATGATTAATAATAGCAGCACATAGATTAGCTTGATATTTAAAATCCTTTAAGGCTTCTCTTATTTTTCCTACAGGTTTTCCACCATAGTCTATTATGATGGAATTCTCTTTATTTAAACCAATCTTTAATTCAAATAATAATCCTGTATGTTTTGATATATTATTTTTTTCCATCACTTACCCCAGGTGTTTCCTGCTTAACAGAACTAGTATCTATTTTAGGATCTAGTTGCTTTAGTGTTGTAAGCATACTCATTAGCTTAACAACTTCAGCATAAGGTTTTGACATTAAATACCTCATTATATCTGTTAGTTGTGTAGAACTTATTAAAAAAGTTCTAGGGTTTGGTTGTTGTTGTGTTGGTTTTTCCTTTGCGTTATTAGCCATCTTTCTTTCTCCTTATTGTTATTATTATTGACCTCTAAATTGATAATATTTATCCTCTATTAAATCTCCATCTAATAAATAAAGATTAATATCTTTTTGTTCATTAAAGATTTCCTTTAAATCTCTAACAGTTTGATTAAGGGTTCTACCTTGTCGAAGACAACCACAAACTAAATCTTCTACTTCTATTATTGCTTGTTTAACTTGTCCCATTATGTTACCTCCTTAATGAGTCTGTTTAAATACCATTGTGCTTTTTGTAAATCTTCCAATGGTTCTCCTTTGAATTTATATCTTGATACATACTTTAATACATTACCTTTAAGGTATCCATGATATTCATCATCTGTCATTCCATCCTGAATAACATCAATAGTTTCCTTTTTACCCTTAAGATAATGAGAAGGTGAATGAACATTATCGTTTACCATACTTCCTCCTAATTACATTATACTCAACAGTTTCTAAATCATACTCACCATTACGAACATTGCGTTTAACTATTAAACCACTCCACCACATACGTTGTGTATTTCTAGCATAGCTTTCTTTATGATGCAGATAACATCCAGCAGATAACCCTATAACTTTTCTACCTGAAGGGATTGTGCACATTGAGTAATCAAATAAATGACAATGCCCTACAGTTGAAGATACTTTATTCTTTAATAGGAGAGAACGTGCAATGTTGTCCCCACTAATAGGCTTACCCATAATACCAGTAGGATAATTGTGGCAATAATGTACACCATTGATAGATATAGGTTCTTGATATGGAATAACCTCCCAACCATACTCTTTAAAGTTAAGGTCTTTTGTACTAATTGTGCCATCAAGTTCTGGAGTCTCATCTACTATCCTATCTATTCTATCTTCGTGATTACCAAGTAGCATGACTTTTCTTGGTCGTCCCCCATTGAGACCTTTGTTAAATTTTTCCAATGCGTCATGAGCATGGGCTATATCTTTTTTATATCTTCTACCTTCAAAAGATTTCTTACCTTTATCATAGCTTGATAGAGAATCCATACTTGCAAAGTCACCCATGCATACTATGGTAGTTGGTTTTAGATCTCGTGCCATTTTACCTGCCCACAGAAATCTATCATTGCTTGCTTTGGGTGTGCAATGAGGATCACCCATAACTAAATGTGTTGCCATTTTAAATACTATCCATTATAGCTTTAACAAAGTCAGCATTTGCTTTTTTTGTTTTATCACAAATAGTTCCTGCTGTATTGACAGTTTCACTACAAAGTTCTTTGCACCATTTTTTTAATTGTTTTAACATTAGTTTAACTCCTTATCCCTTTTGTTTTTTAAGTATTCAATAAAGTCAATAATATTAGATTCATCACCAAATTCTGCAGTGGAATTAATACTAAGGTCTTCACTATTATTTTTCTTTTTATCGTCAGCAAATCCACGAAGTCCACACACAAACGTTGATTGGGGATCTTCCGTTGCCATTTTTATCATGCCTCTAGCTATTGTAGAACATAATTCGTATTGTTCAGTAGTCATTTTAGATTTATTATCCATAATTATACCACAATGAAAACCTTTTTGCCAAGGACTAATGAGCACCTTAATTGAATTAATTAAATTTAGATTATCTTTTTTCATTTATACCAATACCTATCTATATTTTCACTAGTGTACTCCACAACTTTATGTTCATATCCTCTTTTCATACTTCTTTTACCAAAATCTTCTGCCTCTTTTTCTTTATTAAAAATAATATTTGTAAACATTTTATAGTCTTTCTCCTTTTTATTTTTATATAGTACAAAGTATAACATCATATAGAGTCGGTAGAAAATAGACCCCTCGAACTATTCTCTACCATTCTCTATAGTATCATCCTGTTTAGGATTTGTTACAGAAGTATACCAAACCCACTTAGGATTTTTACCCTTGGATTGCTGCTGTGGTAACAACTGCAATTTGTCTTTCCCCCAACAAGGAAGTTTATATGGACAGTATGAACATACAAAACCTAAAATTCTATTACCAGTTGGTTTAGTCCTAAAAGTTTCTGTTATATCTTCATAGCATCTCTTAAAAGGTTTATTTTCTTTTAAAGCTTTTAAATTATTTTTTGCCTTATCAATAGCTTTCTTTTTATGTTCTTCAACTATTACAGGAGTTTCACATACAGCCCATTCACCAGTTGATTTGTTAATTGCTATCCATCCACCAAAAGGTTTTTTCTGACTTTCACCATATAGAAATCCCTGTGATGCATAACCAAATGAATCCTCTTTAACAACTTCGCTAAATCCACCTGCTTCACTAAATTTTTTTTGAAAGGAATATGGTGACGCACTTTTAATATCCCATATTTTTCCATCAATTTCAACGTCTTGTTTACCCTCAATTATACTTCCATTAAATTTATATACAACTTTCTTTTGTTCATTCTTAATATCTATATCTGCTGACTTCATTATAAATATAGCTAATGCTTCTATTATATCACCAAAAGTATTTCTCATCTTAACATTATAGGGTTGCCCCTCACCTTTAATACCTTTAGCTTCCATTTGTAATTGGCATAATGGTCTACCTACATTAGACATTCTAGGTTCAAATTTAGTTCGTCTCTCACCTTGAAACTGTTTAAGCAAGGCGTTTTTACACGCCTCACCAAATCCTGTAAGCAACTGTTCGTCTAGTTTAACAGGCTTTCTAGATGCTAAGTCTAAATATTGCTGTACTTTTAACAATATACTATTCATTATTTAGATAGCACTTGTTCTGGACTTAACTCTTCTACAACCTTAAGATCACTTTTGTCATTATTATTTACAAGTTTCTTTTTTGCAGAATTATAAGCATCAATGACTATTTTATTTTCATCATTAATAGATTCTTGAAATCTATTTAATGTTTCTCTATCTGTATCAGATAACTGTAAATTAGTATCTGCGTTTACTGCTATCTTAGGTACATAATAAACATTACTACCCTTCTTCTGCCTTATTGTATCTAAAGAAAAAGTACAATTGAACATGAACTTTTTTCTCTCCCTTAACTCATTCAAAGCAACACTAACAGGTGAAAAAGCAGTACCAGTAACTCTGTATAGAACAGGTAAATTCTCTAAAGTATGAGCATTACCTTTTGCAGTTACCCCATCTTTAAAAGATAAAAGACCATAGACAAGTTTATAACATCTTATAGTTCTTTGTTTTTCAAACTCTTCCTGATTAAGAGTTGATCTTTCTTTAAAAGAAAGCTTACCACATTTAGTTCCACCTAGCATATCTATAGCTTCTTCTTTCCAGCTTTTAAATATGATGGATCTATTTGTGTACTCTCCTTTTTCTGCATCATAATGCATATACTGCATTGCACTCAAAAATGGTCTAAGTGTAATTGGTTTACCAAAAACATTTTGACCTACTGCAGAATCATATACGTAAAAATGACCAGCTGGTAATTTATTACCATCATCATCTTCTGGTGAACGATTAATTGCTAGTCTAGGAATATTTACTCCAATACTAGAACCATCGTCTTGTCCAATGGCTTGCATAATTTGCTCATTAGACATTTGTTTTATATTTATTAAGTTATTATCAGACATTTGTCCTCCTATTTTTATATTTACCTTATATCATACTTTAGTTAATTTGTCAAGTATTATTTTATTTAAAACATGCTATGAATACTATTATATATAATAATACCCATAGTATAGTTTGTATACTTTCTAACATACCCTAGTCTTCCCATCAGTAATCTCATATGGAAGATTTTCCATACGAGCAAACCACATTATATAACTCTGTAGTTCTTCATCTTCGTTTATATATAACTTTGTAGGTACTCCTCCAAAGTCCTGCTTCAATGATTGTAGTTTATCATAAGCTTCTTCTTGCTCATCCTTACCCCAATCATCTATATCTTTATCAAGTATTGGTGTTTCCATTGCCTACCTCCTTTTTTATATTAGTGCCATCTTCATTTTTAACCCAATCGAAATCATCTTTAGACCAATCAGGATCTTCATAGTTTAAAAATCTTTTATCTGTGTCAATATCTGTATCATCACGGGGCAGACACTCCTCGATTTTTTTCCATTCTACGTGTTCATCACCAGACATATCGTTGATATGCCTACCTTCGATAGTTTCTCTAAAAGTGTCGCCATAGTCATTAATGTCTTCAACTTTAACACACTCTTTTTTTTCTAGGATTTCTTCAGCTTCTGTTTTTGTTTTAGCAGTTATTTCATATTCCATTTCAACTTCGTATATTTTTCTTACTCGCCACTTTTGATAACCAATCTCTTTATCTGGGGTATCTTTTTTGTATGTCCCATTAATGATAGGTATCTCTTTTACAAATTTAATTTGTACCATATTATATCTCCTTTATATCTAACCAATTATACCCCATCTTGAGGTCTGTGTCAAGAGGAATGTTAAAGTTAATTCCATAATATTCTTTCAATGCAGATATTACAGAAGCCGTACCCTGTTTAAATATTTTACTCATTACAGTTTCTTCATCAGGATAAACATCAGCCACAATAGAATCATGAACTGTGTTAATAAGTAAACTCTTTACCTTTTGTTCTTTCATTAGTTCATATATTTTTATACATGCTAATGGTACAATGTCAGCAGTTGCAAAACCTTGTACAGGATAATTTTTTATTTGTGTACTATATGTTGAACCACCCCAAGATGTTCTCTCAGCATATGGAAAAGCATACTCTCTACCCGTAGGTAATTTAATTTTTTTACATCTTATAGCCTCACTCTGTAGTCTGTCATGCCATTCTTTTATATCCCTATATTTTTCTAAAAATTTAGTGTAATATTTTTTTTCATTTTCTGTACCAGACATACCACCATATAAAGGTTTAAAGGTATGTGCCTTTGCATCTTGCCTAGATACCCCTATAATATTAGCAGTATATTGGTGCACATCAATATTATTTTTTATATCTTCAATACCTTGTTTATCTTGTGCAAGATATACAGCAACTCTAAATTCTAATTGTGCAAAATCTACCTCTAATATTTTACCATTTTCAAATCTAGAGTTTACAACTTTACGGATGGGAAATGTTCTACCTCTTGGCTGGTTTTGAAAATTGGGATCTCTACTAGATAATCTACCCGTAGCTGTTACAGCTTGCATAAATTTAGGATGTAAAAAACCTTTTTCATTTGTAAAATTTTTTAACCCTTCTACAAATGTATTCAAATATGTACCAATAGCATTATACCTTATAACTGAATCTATAAATTCTTTGAATTCACCTTCAGCCTCACTTGCTATTTTGCGTAAAGTAAGTTTATCTGTTCTAAAACCAAATTCTGCTGCATCATAAACACTTCTAGGTCTTTGCCTAAACCCTGCAACCTTTGCCATTGGTGCGTATATAAAACCACCACCATCACAATCTGCACACTTAGTATAATTTTTATAAGGACTACCATCTTTTTTTATTTTTTGAATTACACCTTTACCTTTACAAGATATACATTGTTCAGCTATAGTTTTATGTATAGCTTCAGTATTATCTGCTATTAAATTTCTAAATTGTAACCTAGAATATTGTGGTCTTTTTTTATTTTTTCTAGTGCTCTTGTCTATACCAATATTAAATATCCTAACCCACTGTTTTTTATCTTTTGGTTTTATAGAATATATTAACCATGATAATTGTTCTGGACTTGATAAATTTATTTTGGTATCACCCATTTGTGTATACACAATTTTATGTATTTTTTGTGCTAAATACCCAAACTCTGCTTTATATTCTTTTTCAACTTTAGTAAGTTCTTCTAAATTTATTTTAATTCCATTTCTTTCCATATCAGATAATACAATTAAAAATTCATTCATCATTTTAGCAGTAGTTAAAAGACTCTTGTGATTTGGTGATTTAAAATCTGCCATTTGGGCATCAAATAATTTTCTAGTTATTGCTACATCTACTCTACCATATTCTTCTACAATATCCACAGGTATATTGTCAAAAGATACTCCCCTATCCATCCATTCTTTTATAGCATCATCCTTTGATCCTATATCCCTATCACGACAGCACATATCCAATGTTAAACTTTTTCTAACACCTCTATTCAGTATATACTCTCCTAACATAGTGTCATAAACCCTACCACTATAGGTAAATCCAGATTCTAACAACCACATTAAATCAAATTTTATGTTATGTCCTACAAGTAAAGTTGTTTTATCTAATGTGTTTTGTATTTTGTGATAGCAACCTTCATCAACTCTTTCACTATGATTTGTAAAATAGTATTCATCATTTATACCCACACTAACTAATATATTATTAGGATGAAATGGTGACGGGTCATACCCACCTGCTTCTGTTTTTTGCCAAGATGTTTCTACATCTACTGTTGTTATCATATTTTATATTCCCATCTTATTTTTTTAACTGCAGATTGGACTGCCTTTCTTTTTCTTGTTGGAGATGACCACTCTCCACCAACAGACTCTATAACATCTGTCCAATTATCAGCTTTATATATAGTTCCTAAATGAACTTCAGTATCTTGATAAGATATTAAAGTTTTTATATTTGAAAATTTATCTTTTATTAAATTTCTCATTTTAGCCAAAACAAAAGTAGCTGTATTTTTGGGGCAGACATTACATAATGCCAGTCTTCTTAATTCTAAATGGGTATTTCTATCTATTTTTCTAGCTATAGGAGATGACCATATTGCCACACCCACCACAGCTTCATTATATTTAAAAACATAACATACATAATGAGTATTTCTAACTACATTAGACCAATGTATCTTTGGAAGTCGGCTGTGCCATAACTCATTTAACATACAGGCTATTTGTGCTCTAGTTTCATTAACAGTAATTTCTTTTATATTATCTATCATACTTCGTACCTACTTATTTCCCTTCTAATGGTACACACAGGTTCTCCATGATAACCATTTATTTTATTTTTACTTACACATAATGTTCTTATTGTATTCTCTGTATCAATATTAGAATTTCTACCTATGCCAATAATCAAATCAGCTTCAGCAGCTTTACCTGTTTTAGAGTTTTCCATTTGGTTAAATGAAATACTATTTCTATTGTGTGCTTCAGCAGATGCCTGTGATATTGCAATAATAGCACACTCTCTTCTTTTGGCTATCTCCCTAACACTTGTGTATACTTGTCTTAACTTTTCATCTGTTCTTGCGTAAGTACCAGTTATATTTATTTTATCTAGCTGATCTATAACTATAATATCTGGTTTATGTTTCTCACAATGTGCATCTATATCTTCTATAGACCAATCAACTGTATCAAACATACTTATATTATCTTTTATTTCACCCCAAATTTCTTGTGTTACTTCTTTATCTTGTACTATTTCATCCCTAGTCATACCCGTATAGCAAGATATTGCTCTCATTTGTGTACGAATAGCAGGTTCTTCATTTATAAATGCATGAACCTTTGCACCTTGTGCAGCAAATCCGTTTGGTCCTGTACATAGACTAACCCAAAATGCAGTTTTACCTGTCTCTGGTCTAGCAAATGCTATCATTAAATTACCATCACCAATACCGCCTACATTTTCTTTTAACACAGGTATATTAAACTTCCATTTAGTTGTAATGTCTAACAAATTTATAACCTCAGTAATGTTATTTGTAACTGCAGGAATTTTATCATCATCAATGCCTGATTTATGCCTGTCTATCATGCTAGATATTTCACTAAAATTTGCTTCTTTACCATTAAATATTTCCGTAGCTTCAACTGCTATTCTTTGTGCCAAATCTCTATCATATAATATACGCATTATATCTTTTGCTATTTCTTTATTTGGCTCTTCAACTTCTTTTATATCAATTAGTAACTCATTAAATTTTTCTTTGGCAGCACGAGTTAAAGCAGGATTAAATACACCAGTATGCAAAGTATATAACTCATCAATTTTTAAATTATCTTTGTATCTTGTATGTGCTTTTTGTATTGTATCATACAATGAACTTATATCTCCAGAAAATATCGTTGGGGAGATTGTGCTCTTGTATTGTGTATAAAAATTTTTATTAAGCATAAGCCTAATCATTTGTTTTTCAATCATCTCCAGCCACCTTGATTTATTCTATTATTTTCTACTTGTTTAGCTAATATTTTATTATCTTCCTTAACTTCTTTAAGTTCTTTTTTTAATTCAGCAATTTCATTTTCATATTTAGTAACTTTTGCTATCATTAATTTATCTGCTTCTTTTTTTACTTCTTCTATTTCTAATATGTGCTGGATATACCCAATCATTTTACACTCTTACTATTTTGCCAAATATTATTATTAAATACTCTAATTAATCTTGAGACTTCGACTGTATATTCTTTACCAAATCTATTTGTAAACATAATCTTACAGTCTTCACAAGGTAATTTATTCCCTCTCCAAAGTAATACTACATTATCTTTTTTCATTTTCTCTCCCATTAAACATCTCCTTTATTTCTTCTGTATTAAAATATTTTAAATCATCTTCAATTGGTTTAACTATTACATTTTCAAAACCAGATGATCTTAAATCTTTTGCCATATCATATGCTTTTACTGTTGCATCTCTATCTAAGCAGACATATAAATTTTTATATGGTTTCAAATGTGCCTTCTGTTCTTCTTTTAATTTTGTACCCATGATGGCTATACCAGTAAGTACATTAGAAACAGCACAAGCTGATGGGCAATCTTCTACAATAACTGCGTCATCACATTCACCACATTTAAAAGGTATATCTTTATTACCATACATAAACCATTTTGGAAAATCATTTTTATTTAATGCTCTACCTACTGCACCAACTATTTTATTTAAATATCTATTTTTAACTATAAACACAACTCTACTTTGTTTTACATCATACTTAAAATCTGCTCTGCCCCAAGACCAAGACTCCCAACAATTATTGTTTGATAACCAACGCATTGCTTTTTCATTTGAATATATTGATTGAAAACTATCAGGAACTTTAAACTCTTCGTGTATCTGTGTGTCCTTCATGTTGCTTTTAAATACTTTTTCTACATATCGAATATCTTTTTCACCATTCTTTTTTCCTTTTGCTGTACAAGATGTATGAAAGCAATACCAACTTAAATTATTTTCTGTAGTGTCTACTAATAATGTATTTATGTTATTACAAAATGGGCAATCCATTCTGAGAGTTGTGTCAGATGGAATAGATAATCCTTGTACTACTTCTAATTGTTGTTTATATTTCAAACCCATTGCCCTAATACTAATTTCTTTTCTTTTTCTTTTTGCACTTCTTCGTAAGTTAATTTATATCTGTACCTACCCCTAAAGTCTGTTGGTTGGGAAAACTTATCTGGTTCCAGTTTAAGTAGTCCTTCATCAAGAAGAACTGCTACTCTATCTTCAACAATATCAAGAGTAGGTTCTCCATTAAATAAAATTTCTGCTGTCCCACTCATTCCCATTGCCACTAATCTAATTTTAAATTTTTTCATTGTTACTTCTATACCATACTTTCTTCTTTATGTCAAATGTTTTTCGTTCTTTTGTTTGTCTAACGGATTCTTTATAAGAATCTTCTAATTCTTTTTTTTCTTTCTCTGCCTCTTCAAGAAAATCTTTTCTTATTTTTTTTTTCACACTATCCCCTTATAAAGTATTTACCTTTGATAACATAAGGCTTTGTTTTATATGTTCTATCAATTTCAATTTGCCTTAACTCTAATTTCTTTTTAATTAACCTACATATAATTCCAGAACTTACGTCTGGAAATTTCTCCCTTAATGCTTTAATTAAATTTTTCTTTTTATATTTACCACTATCAATTAATTTAAATATCTCATCTGTTATCTTTGATCTAGGATTAATCTTTAATTTAAGTCTTCCATGTTTTTTTAGAAATCTATAAAACCATTCATCACTTTGATATGGCATATCCCCTGTTGGTGGATTGAAAGCAGTTAAGTCTTCATTTAAATAATAGTATGGTACTAATTCACCGTTGAATTGTACATTATCATTCTCATCTATGAGACCTTTACTTTTTAGTTTTAAATATACTGAGTCTTTCATTTGTTTGTCTAACTGATTCTTGATAGC
>Ga0208450_1001048_pt1 | contig 13526 bp, 4 predicted proteins | sample MalvireepMed_908_FD_184249 | JGI IMG/M metagenome (GOLD analysis project Ga0208450, IMG submission 184249) | Marine viral communities from the Global Malaspina Expedition - Malaspina viral metaG DeepMed_908 (SPAdes) (version 2) | ecosystem: Environmental > Aquatic > Marine > Oceanic | place... | reverse complement strand
TGTTTTATAATCACCATTAGAAGCTTTGCCAACATACTCCAATTGATTTAAATTTAACTCAGAAACTGCTTTAGCATCTAAATGTTCTCCTTTAATGCTATATATATGAACAGCTTTACCTATATGCTTTGCATTATAAGACCTTTTCTTCAATTTAGTTGTGTTAATAATATTAACCTTAACCTTAGGGTCAATCAATTCTTTCATCGCCATTTTATCTAATATCTGTAAAGTACTTTCAATATCTGCTAACTTATTTAACACTACACTCTTTTCATATTCATTGATTTTGCCCTTAAATCCCTCCATTTTAGCAATTTCTACCTTTAATCGACCAGCATCCCTTCCTAATAAATGATGTGCCACAGAACGCATTTCTTTATTATGCCAATTTAATGTACCTTTCTTTTTATCCTTAACTGGCAAACCTACTCTAAAATAATCTTCTGCAGTTTCTAATTCTTCACTCATTCTAGTAGACGGTTCTACATTTGGAAAAAATGAACGATACATTGTAACTCTATTTAACAAATTACCAGTTCTATTAATAAAATCAGCTAATGATACATCTTTATTTGCTTCTAACATATCGCCATAATAATCCTTATCTCTCAATATACCTCTTTTAGCTATTTCATTTAGTAATAGCCCTGAATCATCTGTTTCTATAAGAGCTGGAATTTTACCCTTTTTCAGTGACTTGGTAGCATTAATATATCTGCCACCTTCTCTTACTCCTTGCTCAATAGTAATAAATTTATGATTAGGAGATTTAACTTTACCTCTCATAACATCCCCAATAAATTCTTTGATTCTACTAGCATCTTGAACAGCTTCTGCAGATTTATAATCTTTATAAAATGTATTAAGTATTGCTTGTTGCATAGATAAATTGCCAGTATATTTTCTAAATAATCTAGCAACTAGATATTCATTAGGATTAGACAAAAATGATTTCATTTCATTATGAACAGACTTAACATAAAAATCAGATGGTGTAAATTGACCTCCATCATTAAACGGATCACTAAACATAGATGATGAACGTTTTAATACATTCAATACCATATTTTGAATATCACGATTTAAATTTCTTTCAACAACATCTATTTTAGAAGGAGCAGTATCAGAAGAAAGTTGTCTAAATTTAGCACTATTAGTAACAACCCCTCTAAAATTAATACCAAGTTTTTGTTGTATCTCTTTAGGCACATCTCCATTCAGTAATGCACCTCTCATATGAGCAGCTATATCAGTTCCACCACCCCATATATCAACACTATTTTGATTAATAAGTCCCATTTGAATCATAACTTCATAAGGTCTGCTGCCTATAATATTTTTTAATCCATCAATATCAGTAAGGTTTTCAAACTCACTAACTGTTCCGTCTCTATGATTGAATTTAATCCCCATATTTTTGGCAGTATTAACAATATTTTTTAATTGAATCAACTCGCCTATAGCAAACTTACTTGCATTTACTTTGTTCTTTAGATCTGTAAATCCAACATCTTCTGAAATTTCTCCTATTCTATTCTTCTGATCAAGCCCTAATATATTCACATCGTGAGGAGTTCTTGGCAATTGTTGATAATCTTTAATAACGCCCATTCTTCTAATAGAAAACTCTACAAATTTTCTAGGCAAATTAGTATAACCATATAAATGATCTCCGTCACCATCTCGTTGATGCATTACTCTTAAATCATGTGCATTTAATATAGTATGATTGCCAAAATCTTGATGCAATACTTCTTTAATTCTATTCACACCTACATCCAAAGCTTTTTTAGGAATAGCCACATTTGTAGACAATAAACCCATATTGACTTTTTCAAAAAACTTTTTAATTTCAGGCTTAACATTCTTCATATACCTAGTGCCAGCAGGAATTAATTGCCCATCAGGACCTTTAGTGTCAACCTTAGTTCTAGCCATAATATAACCATGCTTCATCAAAGTATGTAATCCTGAAATATTAATTTCACTTAAATCTGTATCTTTAGCAGTTAACATTGTTTCTAATTCTTGAACATACAAAGTTAAAAGCTTTTTATTTTTATCAGATATAGCTTTAACTTTCTGATTATCTCCAACAAATCCATTATGTTTTTCTTGAACATCATATAAATGATCTACAATTTTAATCTTCTTAGTTCCTACATCATATCTAAATGCAATATCTCTACCATCAAGTTTAGCAACAAAATCTACTTGACTAAAACTCTCAATAGGAATTTGCCCCATACTATGAGCTACTGAAATCTCTCCAAAATTTGTAACTACTCTAAATACATCTTGTGTTTCAATTGCCTTTCCACTAATACCATCAACTGGAATATTTCGTTTTACAGTTCTAAACATAGGAGGAGCATGATCTCCAACATAATCATTAACTATATAACTATCTCTTCCCTTTTCTGTAGTAGGTCGTCTAATTTGATCGAATACTTTACTTTTAAATAATCCTAATACAGATTGTCTTATAACACTATTATGGTGTGACATAGCTCCATTACGTAATAAAACTTCAGCTAATGCATATCCACCATCTGTAAAATCATATCCAGTTTCATCCATTGCCTGTTGAAATAAGGCTAATGCTTGATCGTTATTATGTAATTGTTCAAAATTACTTTTTAGTTTACTTAATTGTTTTACTCTATTTATTAAACCTTTATAAACAGACATTGCTCTAATACCATCTCTGCCAAGAAAATCACTCATACTATGAGAAACCAATACATTTTCTCCAGGCTGTGATCCATATCCAAACCCAATTGATTCAAAGGGTATTGTTAATTTACCTTCTGTATCAGTAGATTTAATAAGACGTAGATTCTCAACAAGATTTAAATTAGAATCTAATCTACGGGGAACAATTTCATTACCATTAACGTTTAAACCATACAAGGTCTTTGCTGTGCTTTCCCCCATAAGAAAAGTTGTTCCAATATTAATCTTACCATCTTTAGTAATGAAAGGATTTTCATGCATATATCCTTTAACTAGCACACCCTCTAATTGAGATCCCAGTATATCACGATTATGGGCAATGTTATTTTTAAATCCATTATTATTCTTCTCTCCAGTAATAGCTCCATTTAACATAGTAAATTCATGATCTAATATAGATATATTTCCATCAATCTGTGAACTATTTAAACTCTCCATAATCAAAGCTTCACGTTTAGATTCTCTAGCAGCAGAAATTTCATCGACAGTATACTTCTTATCTTTATTAGCTATAATCTTATCATAATGTTTAGTTACTACTTTTTTATTACTAGTAGGATAATCAGGTAAATTCTTTATTTCCCCATAAGCCTCATCACTTATGACCTGAATACTAACTCCCTCTCTAGAAAACTTATCAGCAGCATTTCTTATATCTATATCTATACCTGACGTTCTTTTAATTAAATCAAGCCACCCATTTGCTACCCTAGCATAATTTTCATTAACTCCTTGTTTAGATAGCTTTAACAACTTATCCTGAAGTTTCTTATAATTAATTTTACTATCTTGTCTATAATGAGATTGAGAAAACAACTTATCAAATCCTCCAGAGTTAATAGCATCTAAATTCATTAATAACATTTTAGCCTCTAAGGATTCTCTGCCACTTTTTGCTAATAATAATTCTGTACCATACTCAAAATTTCTTCTGCCTTGAGCATCAAGAAACTTTTCAACTTTAACCGCATGCCATTGAGTAAAAAACTCATGAACTCTTTTAATATTATATTCAGTTAAAGGTAATACCAATGGACTTCCAGCATGCAAATCTAAAACTAATTTATTCCTAACATCAGAAATGCCTTTATTACTTTGAGCAATTGCATCTTCTATTTCTTGTCTATTAGTACTTTCTGCAATCTTTTTCTGTAACTTTATATCAACCAAAGGGTTTTTATTAACTAAATTTTGAATATGTTCTTTAGTAAATTGATTTAAAGTCATTTTTTTATCACCAATAATTACAACATCACTTAATGTGCCTACCCCCTCAAGATCTAAAGCCTTTAAAAAACTAGAAGATGACCCACCTAATGTTTTTCTAGTAACAACTGTATTCTCAAATTCAAGAGATTTTTCATTAATAGAATAAACTGTAGCATATTCCCCAATACCTGCAAGTTGTTTTAATAAAACTGGGTATTGAATCTTAAACTCTGCAAGCAACGGACTGCCTACCCCTACTCGCTTTTGAACAAATACTTCTATAGCTCTATCATTAGCAGGACTAGGAAATTCAACAGCTTGAGAAACCAAATCTACAAATTCTGGATCCACCTTATTAGGCTCATCAAGAGAAGTTAATTTAAACTTTTTAATAACTTTCATAGGAGTAACATTTTTATTATGAGCTGCCTTGGCTTTAAGAATATTATCTAGCATCTGTGTAGCCTCAGTATTATCTCTTTCATATTCATTCCAACTTTGAGTTCTAGCAGATATTTCAACTACTCTATTAACAATAGTACTTAATGATTCAAAGCTTTTATTATTAACATATTCCATAATAGCATCTTCTAAACTCATAGTAGCTATTATATCAGGTCTTTTCAAATCTTTTGATATTTCAGAAAGCAATCTATCTTGTGCGGCAATTATTTCTCCTCTATAAGCAGAAGAATTACCTAAACTAGAAAGCCTAGCTAAATTTTCATTCAACCTTTTAGAGGATTTAGTTTCATTTTTAATAATTTCCGTCATAGCATTGCCAATCGTCATGATTGTTTCTGGATTATAACGATTGCTAACAGAACCCAGAGGAGCTTCGCTATAATTTTGAATTAATAAATTTATTTCAGAAGTAACTCGTTGAATTTCATTAGCTATTACACTAGATCCTGATACTTTATTATGAATCTCCTGCAATATTTTCACAGAATTAACTTTAAAATCTTCCAAAGCTGTTCTTATACTAGCTTCTGAAGCAACTTGATTAGGAGCTAAGCCTAAGGCATTATTTCTACCAGATATCCCCTCCATATAAGTATTAAAATCAGCAAATAACTTATTTAATTCCACTCCTAATTTAGTTATATCCTCATCTTTAGTGCTTCTCTCTATTCTTTTAATAGTTTTATCAATAGTAGCTTGTATTTTAGGAGCTAATCCTTTTGACGTTACATCATATACAGATTGTATGCCTTTGGGATCTATTAAGAATAAATCTCCACCTACAACTGGATCAGTTAAATCAGATACAGCATTATGTTTACTAAGAATATCATATATTTTACTATATTTTTGAGTTAAATTATCAATTTCAGCACCATCTAAATCGCCTCTTCGTTCTAATGATTTCTTTAAAGCAGAAGGTGTTAGAATTTTTTTACTCTCTAAATCAAAGAATCCATTATCCCTTGCAGCAGAAGCTACAGCTAAAGCCTCTTCATTAAATCCTATAGATGCTAACTTTCTTCTAACATTATAATCTGCTAAATCATGTTTAAACCCTATAGAATAAGCCTCATCAATAGGAAATACTAACTTTAATCCTTTTTGTGATTCAATTAATACCTCAGCTTCTTCAATTGTAATAGTATGTTTAATACCTTCTTGCTCAATTCTTGCATTGCCACCAACCTTCATCCAATCATGTATTTCATTCACTCCACGCTGCAAGTGATCAATACGCTCATTTTGTTCTGCTTTTTCAGTATCGCTTAATTTAGACTCTTTTTTATCAGATACTACTTTAGGTGGCTTTTTAAGAAACTTGCCTATATCGGCATGATTTGGGCCAATATCAACCATATCTACATTAACTTTAAAGAAATAATCAGTCATTTGAAGAAAATTTTGCTCAGATTCTTGAAATTTCGGATCATCTGTTACTTTACCATTAGCTAATCTAAAAGCTCTTTCTCTAACTTGAGCCATTCTACCTTGTAAAACAGATGTTAAATACGGATTATCTGTAGTTTCAAGGAATGGGAATCGCATAGAATTGTTATTACCATGAGCATTTCTAACTACATGCCCCATATAACGTTCAACCATACTCTCAAGTATTTGACCTATATCTTTGCCTGGTTCACCTTCCAATACAACTTTTCGATCTGCTCCCTCACCTTCAACAAGTACCTTTCTCGCAAATTGACTATTAGCTTTAGGGTTGGCAATCTTATAAGCTGATAACATATCTAACAAACCTTTTACTTTATTAATTGAATGTTCATATTTACCTCCGATAGAAAAGTCAACCATTTCATCCATAATAATAGGATAGTAATCTACTTGTCCAGTAAATTCTCCTGTAGTTTTATCCTTTTTAACTACAATAGGCAATCCAGTTTCTCTGGCTAGTTCATCTAAAAATGAATAATAAAAATTAGCATTATTCATACCTACATCTATTTGAGTAACAGATAAAATATCTGGTAAAGAATATTCCTTAATAGAAGTACCATCTGCAAATTTTATCTCATTAAATCTTTCATATAATTCATCAATTCTTTCTTTGGATAATCTTTTTGGATCAACAGGAGTAAACTTCAATGGATCTGCAACTTCTGTAAGTTTCATAGCATTAGCAAGTTTTAATATTTCAGAAACTTTTTCAAATTTAAGTTGGTCTACTTTGCCATCAGCATAATCTGTAGATATTTGAGTATTTTTATTAGGCTCACCCCATGCAGCGTTATATAGTTGGCTACCAACTCTTGTGCCTCTAACAGTAACACCAAAAAGTTCCCCTATTTGCCTATTTTGATCATAAGCTTTAACCATTTCACTCAGCCTACCATGTTCCATATTTAAATAGTTATAAGTTTCTTGATATTTAGTAAACTTTCTAGACCATTGACTAACTTCATGCCTTCCCCATAAACCTCTGCCTTTTGTCATCATAGCTCCAATAGCCATATGCTGGAACAACTCAGGTCCTGGAGTATATTTATAATATCCTTTTGTAAACATATCACTATTCATAACAAGTGATCCTAATGTCATTCTAGCTATTTGACCTACATTTAACATCTCACGCAAATAACCAGCGCCCCATTCTCTAAATGATTTATCTGCAACAGCTCTATACTTGTCTAATAATTGTGAAACATGACTTGCAGGCATTTTTTTAGGATCTCCTAATGTAGTTAATATCTTTTCAGGAGTATAAGTAACAGATTTACCTGCAGCATTTTTTACTTTAAAGTTCATACCTTTAAATAAAGAAACATTCTGGACATTCATATCAGAGCCTCTAGTTAACATACCTAACAAGCCTCTAGCACTCTGCTCTCCTTTTTTAGTAGATACCATATCCTGATAATTAGTTTTTCTATATTCTTTACGAAAACTATTTAGACCACGTTTGGTTCTAAATAACTCTGCACCCTGTTTTAAAGTATACTTACCACCTCCAGGAATAGCTCTAATACCTGGGAATATACCTGCTAATACAAGAGAATGTTTAACATTTTTTCCTAAATCTGTTAAACCTATCTGATCATCATGAACCATATTTCCCACTCCAGCAGAAATCAAATTATGTGATGCAAATAAATAGAAGTCTTGTGCAGCCATCCCTAAATACTTAGCTGGATTACCCATCATTCTAGGGAATCTTGTGCCTATTGCACTTTCAACCCAATCTTCAATAGTATTTATATGCCTCCCAGGTTTTCTTAATTCTACAGCAACTTTCTCTGCAATTTCATTTGCAATTCTATCATCCACTGTTTTACCTGAAGTTTTAAAAGAAGATTTTAAACCTGCTGCTAAGTTTCTTTGTAATAAATCATTAGCTTTAATTAACTCATCGTCACTTATACCATGCCTAGCTATATATTGACGAGTAGCTTTATCTTTAAGAAGTTGTTTATCGAGTTGTGATTTTAAATACTTTTCTCCAAGCCCCTTGCTAGACATATCTTTAGCAACTTTAGAAGAAGCTGCTTTAGAAATAGCTCTCCCTCCCTTAGATAAACCTGATATACCATATCTACTAGCTTTGCCAGCTAGTCCAAATGGACCCCAAGGTGCAACTAAAGAACCTACATTACCAAGACCAGCACCCATTCTATATGCCATAGTTTGATTTTCTTCTTCTGGTCCAAATCTAAGTAAACCAAAAGTCATTCCTGAAACAGCTCCAGTTATACCACCATATAAGAAATCTGCTAAAGAACCTGTTTCGCTAGCTCTTCCTATCGCAATATCATTTGAAAAATCAGCTTGTGAAAAAGACGATAGGTAATCTGGAGTACCAGATCCACCTATATTAAAGCCCCCTAAATTAGAATCATCAAATAAATTAAATTCATTAAATTCTCCGTACTCTAAAGCCATGCTTATTTATCCTTATACTCAGAAATATAACTTCTCCTTAGTAACTTTATTTGTTGCATTATAGCCCCTTTAATTGACTTCTTTGTTTCTTTAAATAAGAAGATAATCTATTAAGTTCATCAATAGCTTCTCTACTATTTTCTATATGCGCATTATAAGCATTAAGACTTGTTTTAAATAAATTGTAATTGTCTCCTGTAGCATACTTAGAATCAAGTAAATAGTTTTCAAACTTACTATTTAAACGCCTCATTAATTCATCACTAGGAATAATTCTTTTATCATCAATTTGTTCCACGCCTACAGACCAATCATTTAATCCAAATACCCCAGTCTTATAAGTATCTCTCCAATCAGCAGCTGTAGGTACCATAAGCCTCTCAAACCAATTTTTATTTTCAGCTACTCTTTCATTAGTAGCTTTACTATGCCCAGCATCTCCACCAAATCTTACAGTACCTGTTGAGTAAAGTTCTAAATAACGAGTTAACTCACTATTAACATGATAGCGATCAGGATCTTCTTCTAATAACCTATTCAAATCATCTAACCGTGTATTAGCATTCGTAATATCATTCGATATTGTATTCTTTGTATAGTCAGAATATGAACTTAAAAAATTAATTCTTTTATTTAAATTATCCTCTTGAGAAAGAGTTTCGTCATATAAAAATGGAATTTCACCTTTTGTTATATAATATTTGTGTATATCTTCAAAATCAGCATTCCATCCTGGCATTAAATTAGTTGATAGTTTATTCATTAATGTAGTATAAGCTTGCTCATTAGGACTAGAACCTTTAGCATCCCATTTTTCTAATAACGGCAATGCTTTATTTAATACCTTATGTATATGAATAGCAACATCACGGGTATCACTATCATCATACATAGTATACAAGGATGCCATATCAAGATCGATAGATTCACCCACACTATATTTTCCTCCTGCAGCAAAATCTTCTGGCATCCAATCACTTGGCAATGAGCTCTCAGAATCTAAGCCCAAAAATTCATCCAAAAAAGTACGGTCTGATGGTATAATCCCTGCATTTTGAAGTTCATGAAACTCATGCAATTTATTAGCTATAGGAATACCTTCATCAATATCTATGAAACCCATTAGTCAAACACCTCGTCTATTTCTGCTTCCCATGATCCTTCTTCAACCTCTTCTTTAATACTAGGAAAATTTCCACTTCCTATACCTATAGCATCTCTCCACATAGTATTCCAATATGATTCATCTGTCACATATTTACGCAAATCTTGAATATCTTGAGAAAATAAAGTTGGAAATCCTTCTTTTAACAAAGAAACAATTTCTTTATTATGTTGTTCTGCATACTCTAATCTTTGTAAAAATTCTGAACCACTAATAACACCTGTTCCTGATACATATGAGATTACTTCATGTAAAGCATTTATATTCTCTGACTTTTTCTCTTCACTTAAATTAGGATAATTCTTATTCATATATAATCTAAATTTATTTTCAAACGCTGGATTTAAAACTACCCTAGCTTGATCTCCTTCACCTTCTATAACAGATATATTATTTTTAATAGCTTTTAATTTATCTGCAACCTTTCCTTTTGATTCAGCATATAATATTTTATAGCTATCAGCATGTTCAGATGTTCCAATTTTAGCTTCATATAACAACTGTTTATTTAAATCTTCTAATTCATCCAATCCAGTCATCTTTGCTTTAACCTTCTCATAAGTACCCAATTTAGATTTATCTATACCAGCTAAAGTATTTAAATAAGCAAGATCAGCTTCATCAATTTTAGCATCTCTAGTTAAATCATAAATATTTAATTGATCAGCATCTATCCTACGACCTGCTTTCATATCTGCTGAAAGTTGCAATAACTTAGAAGAAGAAACTCCTTCAGGAACTGTAAGATCTAAATCCATTACATCTGAAGGTCCAAATATTGATTCTTGTGGGCCTTTAATTACAGCCAAACTTGTTAAAACATCTTCAGCTGTATTAATAAACTGCATCTGTTTATTTAAATCTATCATATCCTTTTCCATACCTACAATATCTTGATTTAAATTTTGTAACTCAGCTTGAATTTCATCTGCAGCAGAAGAATTAAATGCAGCAACAATATTAAATGGAGTACCTTCTTCGGATACTTCTTTCTCTGGTAATGTAGAAAAAGCAAAACGAGCATCTTCTGTGGAGGTTCTTAAATCCTGTAATCTTATATTAGTACGTTGCTTTTCTAAAACCTTATTATCATATAACTTACGTAAACTATCTAATTCTCTTATTTCCTTCTCATGTGCCCTATCTGCTTCCTTCTCAAGTTGAGTAATCGTCAATTCTTGCTGTAATCTTTCCTCGGCAGCAACATTTTTTTGCTGTTGTAAAGCAGCATTTAATATAAACTGCGTATGCATCTGGTCTAATTCTTCCCATATACTCTTACTTGCCATTATTTAACTCCATATTTTTTAGGGTTGATCTGGATATGTCAAATCTTCGATTCCTTGTAAATAAGTATCCAACATTCCACCTTCTCCAAATCTTTTTGCATAGATATCTTCAGCCGCTCCTATATCAGTAGTACGATACCCCATCATTTGTGAACCTATATCACCCCATTTGCCTGAACGTGCTAATTGTAAAGCTTGAGAACCTTCTTGATATTCTGATTCAATATCTCCTAATTTAGTTTCATAACCCCCAGCTGCTTCTAATCCAGAAGCTCCAAACTTTGTTCTCTCACCTGTTAAAGTATGTCCATAAGCTTCACCTAAAGTAGCTACATCAGCTTTTGATTGCTCATATCCTCCACCTAAAGTTTCAATAGTACCACGTCTACCTGCAATATCACTAGCCCATTGAGCTTCTTGAGTTCCTGATGTATCTTCTCCAAAAGGTCCTATAGACCAATCTACCTGCTCATCAAAATAATCTTGTGTTTTAAAAGCACTTCTAGTTGCTTCATCACCAGTCCATAATTGATCATATACAGCTTGATATGCTGCATTATCATATAATCGACTTTTCATATTATTATCATCACCTTCTTCCCATTGATCAGCACCTGCCCACATACCTTCAGTAGCTATGCCAGGAGACACAGCCTGCAAATATTCTTCTGCCCATTCCATAAACCTTTCAGTATATTTTGAATGCAGTTTTGTACCTATACTAGTATCTGATTTCATATACTGCTGAGCAATAGATACTCTATCAGGAAATGTAATTTCATATTCATGCTCTAAATCAGTAATAAAATCACCTAAACTAGTAGGAATGCCACCTTCTTTGTCCCATGTTTGAAATATTCCTTCATCACCAATATTATAAACATCCTGTAAATCTTTTAAAAATGCGTCATTATACAATAACTGATCCATTCCAGGAGCGTCTGCTCCAATAGGATATAATTCTGCATATTTTGCATATTGTCCTTCATATGCCCCTGCAGCTTCTTGTAATGTTGAACCAGTATCAGCATACTCAAATTCTTCTCCAGTAAAATATTTTGAATAATCAATTGCCATAGTATTTCCTATTTATTTGTAAGTTTTTTTAAGTATTTATCTAGAGCAGAAGTTCCAGTCTTTGCCCCAATAAGATTGCCCCAATAATCAGTTAAAGATCCAGTTTCATATTGTTTGCCCAAAATAGCCGCTTTTTTAGCAGGAGTTAAAGTCCCTGCAGCTTGCAGTTTTGCGATTTTTTCAGCAGCTAATACTTCAGATCCCGCAGCTAATGCTTCTACACCAGCTCCCGTACTCCAAGGCATTTTTCCTTGAGCTTTTAATGCTTTAAGATATTTAGATCCACCTGATAACATAAAAGTAGAAGCTGCACTAGTTAATCCAGATTTAACAGCAGAAGTTTTTAAGTCTTCAGCTTGTCCACCTATATCAGCAGCTATATTTCTAATATCAGCTCTGCCCATACCTCTTCTTGCACCTGCTCTTTTTGTAAGTTTATCTAATGCTTTTGCTTCTTTTCTACCACCAAAATATTTACCTGCTCCAGTTCCAGCACCCATGGCTAATGCAAACAAAAGAGGATTTATAGCTGATGCCCCCCCTAATAATACCGCTCCTAAATTAACACCTAATTGACCAAACAAAGACCCCTTAGATCCCGCTTCAGCAATTGCTCCTATTCTACCTTCCCAATCTTGAGCTGCTTTACGAGTTTGAATCTCGCCTCTCTTTTTTGCATGTCTTATTTGTCTCTTTAAGCTCATTTTAACTCCTTTTAGCCAACTTAATATAGTTTATATTATCTCTCTTATGCAACATTATAATTATATAAATTATCTCGTTATAAATTTCAATGTTAAACTTCCTTGTAATGTTCTAGTTCCAGATGCATCTGCATGGCTTATCATAGGAATAACTATATTTCCTGCACTTAAATCAGTATCAAAATCTTCTTTACTAAACTTATATGGGACTCTTGCTGTACCAATAGTTACAACAACATTTCCTGCAGATGCAAGAGTTGTATTGCTTGCCGCTTCAGTTACTGTTCCATGATAAACATGTACTGTAGGATTATTTGTACTGCTTCCATTAGAGATAACTCCATGCATAGCAACCAATGTGCAATCTTCAGGAACAACAAAATGCCCTGAAACGCCTCTATAATCAAATGCTGTAGGACTAGCATCAGTAGTATCCCATCTTCTATATGAATTAGCAGTATCATCTACATCTAAAAAATAAAACGTACCATTAGATGCTGATGGTACATAAAAAGGAAACGACTGCCATATTACTGCTCCTGATGTTATTGCTGCAAATCCTACTGAACTATCAGTTTTAACATTCTGATCCATATCATAGACTTCATTAGCTCCTTGCCCTGTATCAATAGTTGTGCAAGTTAATGCTCCTGTAGAAACTGCTCCTGTAGTATCAATAGTACTTGAACCTGTGTCTATATTACCAAAACCACTTGTCATACTACCACTATTTAACGCTCCTGTAGTAGTTATAGCTAGCCCATTAATGTCTCCTTGAGTTTGATCTGCAGTAGCTCCATTTTCTACATTAATTAAAGTTCTCACTTGAGTAGCAGTTAAAGCTGTAGCTACTCCTGTAGATCCACTAATATTGCCTAACATATTATCATCTCCAATAGTAGACGGTACTGGTAAAGATTCCCAAGTTAAATTACCTGAAGAATCTGATTGTAATACTTTATCACTTGCAGGCGGAGCAGCAGG
>Ga0208450_1001044_pt1 | contig 13586 bp, 12 predicted proteins | sample MalvireepMed_908_FD_184249 | JGI IMG/M metagenome (GOLD analysis project Ga0208450, IMG submission 184249) | Marine viral communities from the Global Malaspina Expedition - Malaspina viral metaG DeepMed_908 (SPAdes) (version 2) | ecosystem: Environmental > Aquatic > Marine > Oceanic | place... | reverse complement strand
CCCTTTCGACAGGCCGCTCGCGTGAAAGGTGGAGGATGATCGATCCGTCGGCGCGCTCGACCAGATCGGACGAGCCCGAATTGATCGAGTGCCGGTCGATCGGCACCTTGAAGAAGAACAACCGCCCGTCGGCATCGGGCTGGTAGACGCTCAGCGACCAGAACGCCTTCACCGGCACGCCTGCGGGCGGGATCACCATCCGGTAGACCGTATCGCCCGTCAGCGCATCGCCCGCAGCATCGGTCTCGGTTCGGAAATAGCGCGCGTCTTTGGTCTTGAGCGCGCCGAACCCGATCAGCGCGATGGCCGCGCGTACCAGATCATTCTCGCCATAGTCGCCCAGGATCAGCGGCGGCGCGTTCCAGCCCGGCTTGTCCTGCGAGCGCGAGAGGCCCTGGCGCAGCATCTTCAGCGATCGCGGCAGCCACGCATCCCACGCGGCGCGTGATCGGAGCGAGAGATCGTTCCACACGGTCAGCTCACCCGGCACGATGCCCTTGTCCGCAAACCGCGCCGCACGCGCGACCTGCGGATGGCTGGGCGAACGACCCAACACCTCGTTGGTCAGCGCGAGGAAGCTGCGCGGTTCCATTTCCTGCGGGGCGAGCGTGGTGAATAGCCGCGGTTGCACCTGCGTATTCACAGGCTCGACCACGATCCCGCTCTGCACCGCGCGCGCAGCATCCAGGTCATCGACCCCGGCCACGAATGTGCGCGCCAGCAGCCAGGCGTCGTTCGAGGGCATGCGGATGACATCGGGGCCGTCCTCCACCGGGCTGTCCGGCCCGACGATCAGATATGTCCCGGCCTTCCCACCGTTCTCGGCATGGCCGACCATGCGCTGATCGGTGAACATGTCCATCAGCGCGACCGACAGGTAGCGGTCGCCCGAATTGGGCAGCGTCAGCCGCACCGGCGTCTTCGACAACTCCAGCACTGCCGAGGTGTAGAGCGTATCGTTATTGGGCGCGGTGACGGAGCGGATGCGCTCGTCCGCCAGATCGCGCACGTGGATTTCCCGGTTGATCAGCACATCGGAGCCGCCCGCGCGCTTTGCCGCGTCGGCCAGCGACTCTTCCGACACCAGCGTATCGCCGACATCGATCTGGCCCGAGAGCGCCTGCATCGAACGGGCGAACTCGTACGGCCCGAAAGCGTAGAAAAACGCGTCGATCACCGTCCCGTCGAGCGGGCCGGTCAGCTGGTCTTCGCGCGAATTCGTGTCCGGCTGGATCGATGCGCAGCCGGGCAGCGCGATCAAAGAAACTGCGGACAGATTGAAAAGCGCGGCGCGGCGGGTGATACTGTTGCGCATGAGAATGATCCTTTCGCCCGAAATGCCCGATCCGGCATTTTATGTACAGCCGTACATATACGAAGTGCGATGAGCGAAGGTCAAGATACAAGCGCCCCGAAACGGGGACGTCGCCCGGCGGATGCCCCGGCGGGCCGCGAGGCGCTGGTTCGGGCGGCCAACCGGTGCTTTGCCGATCACGGTTTCGAGGCGGCGGGCATTCGCATGATTGCGAGCCTTGCCGAGGCGGCGCCGAACCTCGTCGCGGTTCATTTCGGCAACAAGGAAGGGTTGTGGCTCGCCTGCGTCGATCTGCAGGCCGAAACGCTGGAGCCACGGATCGCGGCCCTCACTGCGCTGGCGCAGGACGACAAGACACCGCTGCGCGAGCGGCTGGAACTCGCGATCGGCCTGACCTCCGCCTATTACGACCGCAACCCGGATCTGCGCGGCTTCATCGCGCGCGCGAGCCTTGAGCCTGCGCCGCGTGGGCAGATCGTCTCCGAACGGCTGCTCAAACCGCTATACGAGGCCGCTCACCCGCTGATCCAGCAGGGGATCGATGCAGGGCTCATCCCGATCCGCGATCCGGCCATCGTGTTCCTGATCATCCATTCCGCGCTCGGCCAGCCCGACCGGATCGCCTCTGCTCTCGCCACGCTCGCACCACAGCGCGTCACGGACGATGCCGCAGGCCAGATGGGCGAGGCGATGGCGCAGCTGCTGCTGGGCAAGGATGGCGCCTAGGACGCATACCGCGCGCCATCTGGTGCTGCATGGCCGGGTGCAGGGCGTGTTCTACCGCGACTGGACGGTGGAAACCGCACGCTCGCTCGGCCTCACAGGCTGGGTCCGCAATCTGCCCAGTGGGACGGTCGAGGCGCATCTGGAGGGGGGCGAAGCCGCCCTCGCCCGGATGATCGAAGCGATGCACGACGGCCCGCCGCGCGCTGCAGTCGACCGGATCGAACAAAGCGATGCGCCCAGCGAGGGGTTCGCGCGGTTCGAGCGGCGCTGAGGCGATTTTCCTACTCGCCCCGCACGCGCTAGGCCCGCTTTATGCTCCTGGCGCGCCCCTGCTCTGCCCCTGTTGGAAAAGGGGCGTGCGCAGAGGTGCTTTTCTTACCCCTGGACTGTGTGTCAGGTGTGTCAGGCTGACGATGGGCGAACCCACAATTGTCGGTTTTCGGACCCTGTCGCACGCCCGTGCGCTACACAGGGTATGGAAAACAAACACACCCTCCTGTGGCCCATCCTCAGCTTCACCATCTTCTGCCTCATTGGCCTCGGCGCGCGCCAGGCCATCGGCACGGTTTACGGCACGGCCGAAGCGCGCGATCTGCTGGAGGCGTTGAGCCGCGCGGGGCTCTATCTCGGATCGGCGATCGCGACCGCCTCGGCCACCACGCTTGCCCTGATGCTGACGCTGATCGGGATGCTCCGCCGGATCGAGACCGAGTTCGACCGGCAGACCTACAAGCAGGTCAACCGCATCGCGGTGCTCTCCACCGCCACGCTGATGATCAGCTTTCTCGTGCTGCTCGCCTTCACCCTGCCCATCGGCGAGTTCGAGAACCTGCCGAGCGACTGGTACAATTACCTCTATACCGCGCTCTTCGCGCTGACCGTGGTGATGGTGGCGCTGGCCTCGGCGAGCGTGACGATCGTGTTCATGACGATCCGCTCGATCGTGTCGCACATCACGCCGGGCGAAGACGTCTAGGCGAACCTCAGTTGCCCTTGGCGAGCTTCGCGTCGGGTGCGGCGGGCGGGCCCTCGCCCTCGCTGTCATTGCGATGCGGCAGGAAGTCGCGCGAGAGCGCGTGGTAGAGCCGTTCCTTGCACACCAGCGACCCGGCCCAGTCGCCGATCAGCGCGGTCGCGAACAGCGGCAGGATCGCGTGGCTCGAACTCGTCGCTTCGCTGAGGATGATCACTGCGGTGAGCGGCGCACGCACGACCCCGGTGAAATAGCCGCCCATGCCGATCAGGATGATCAGCCCGGCCTGTTCGGGCGGAAAAAGGGGGGTGAGGAGTTCGCCGAAGCCTGCCCCCACCGCCAGCGAGGGGGCGAAGATGCCGCCGGGAATGCCGCTGGCGCTGGTCGCCAGGGCGGACAGGAACTTGGCCGGGCCGAACCAGTACTCGCCATCGGCCCCCGCCAGCAGGTCGCGGGTCGGCTCGTAGCCGGTTCCCGAGGTCGCGCCCGCCGTCACGAAGCCGAGCACGCCGACGATCAGGCCGCACACCAGCGCGGTCGCCAGCGGACGCGCCTTGAGCCGTGCGGCGAAGCGCCCGCCCGGTCCGCGCAGCGCGAGGACCATGCGCGAGAACAGGCCGCCCGCCGCGCCGCCCAGCAGCCCCGCTATCGGCGCGGCAATCAGCACGCTCGAAATCGGCAGGCTCCCGCCGATCCGCCCGAAATAGACATAGTCGCCCGCAATCCCCTGCGCGGTCAGGCCCGAGATCATCACCGCGCCCATCACCAGCACCGCGACCCGCTGTTCGTAAGCGACCGCGAGTTCCTCGATCGCGAAGGCGATGCCAGCCAGCGGCGTGTTGAACGCCGCGGCCACGCCCGCCGCGCCGCCGGCGATATAGACCCCCGCGCTCACGTTGACCCGGAACAGCCGGTGGACCTGCACCATGATCGCCGCGCCCAGCTGGACCGTCGGCCCCTCGCGCCCGACCGACGCCCCGCCGAGCAGCGCGGCGACGGTCAGCATCGCCTTGAAGAGCGCGGTACGGATCGCGACCAGCCCGGCGAGTGCGGCATTGCCCGGCATCCGGCTGGCGGCGATGACCTGCGGAATGCCCGATCCGCGCGCGTCGGGTGCGAACCGCCCGGTGATCGCAACGATCGCGACGAACACCAAAGGCGCGGAGACGAGGTAGACCCACGGGTGCGCGCGAGTCACCCGCTCGAACAAGGTGCTTGCGTGGTCGCCCGCGACCGCAAAGCCGATCGCGACCAGCCCGATCAGCACCGCCCCGACCAGCGTGGCCGCCCGGCGGCTCCAGTCGGTCTTGCTGATCAGCTCTTCGCCCATGCCCGGCAACAGGTTTCTGGCAGGCAGGCGGGGACGCTTCATGCTGCCTCCCCTATGGGAAGGACCCTGCGCGGTCTAGGGCGTCACCCAGCGGGCCGCGCCCGTCGCAAGGTCGAACTGCGCGCGGCGGTGGCCATCATGCGCGAGGTGGAACCAGTCGAGATGCTCGATCTCGATCAGCAGCACCGCGAAGTTGGCGCGTGCGGGCACCAGCTGCGCGTCGGTCGGCCTGGTCCCTTCGAAGGCGTCCGGCAGGCCGGAGGATGCAGCGTCGCTGACGCTGCCAGGGCCATCGCCGAGGTAGCATCGGCGCGCGAAATTGTCGCCGGCCTCCCACGCCGCCTGCGCCGTAGGGCCATCCCGCTCGATCCGGGCGGTCCCGCGCAGCCGCAGCTGGATCTTCTCGTCCCTGTCGTAGAACAGCACGCCGACCCGCGAATCGTTTTCTATCACCGCGACCTTGGGCGCGCGGCTGTCGGTGTGAAAGCGCAGGCTCCACGGTTCGAAGGCGCGCAGCACCATCACGCGCGTGTCGGCATCGGCGGTTGCGACGACCGGGGTGTGCATCGCGGATCGGCGGTCGCTCGCAGCGCGCGCAAGGCGCCGGGCCGCATCTTCGCGTATCTGGTCGAGTGTTTCGTGCATGCAGGCTTCAACGCACGAGGCAGCACGCATTGTCAATTTCGACGCGTCGAAACCCTATCATTCATCAATGTCACGCCGAATATGAACAACAACCCTTACGGAATGTTCAGATTTGTGTCAGTGCGTATCAGCCATGTATCAACTCGGGACAACGAAGCCGCATGGTGGGCGCGGCGCATCTCCCATCCACAGGTGGGCCAAAGCAACGAAGGGAGCCGCACACACCATGTACGATCTATCAGACCTTTTCCGATATGGCGGGTTGAGCGCGCTGGGGCTGGCACTCGCTGCCACCGGCCTGCCCGCAAATGCTGCCGTGACTGCACCGCAGCAATCCAACGTCCTCACTTTTGTCGGCGCCGCCGGTGCGGCAGCGGCGGCCCAGCCGGATCGGCGCGCCCCGCGCGAACGGGGTGAGACCCGTCGTGGCAACGGCGACCGGGCGCAGAGCCGCCAGCAACGTCGCCAGGCCGACCGCCAGCAGGCGCGTCAGGAACGTCGCCAGGAACGCCGCGCCACGCGCGACAAGGGCGTTCGTGAGCAGCGCCAGCGCGCACGGCAGGCCCGCCAGGAAGCTCGCCAGCAACAGCGCCGCGCCGAGCGTCGCGCGGATCGCCGTACCGAGCGTCGCACCGAACGCCGCGCGGATCGCCGGGCAGAACGCCGGGCGGATCGCCGGGCAGAACGTCGCGCGGATCGTCGGGCCGACCGTCGCGAAACGCGTCGTGAAGTCCGCCGGGAAGCGCGCCGCGAGGCCCGTCGCGATGTGCGCCGCGATCAGCGCCGCGCCTATCGTCAGGCAGAGCGCCGGGCGGAACGCCGCTTCGAGCGGCGGGAGGCACGCCGCGATGCGCGCCGCTGGAACCGCGCATGGCGGAACAACAACCGGTACAACTGGCACCGCTATCGCGCTCAGAACCGGCGCCTCTACAGCCTCGGCCGGTACTACGCGCCCTATCGCAACTACAATTATCGTCGTCTGAGCATCGGTTTCACGCTGGGCAGCGTGTTCTTCGGCAACCGGTACTGGATCAACGATCCGTGGACCTATCGCCTGCCGGAAGTCTACGGCCCGTATAGGTGGGTCCGCTATTACGACGACGTGATCCTGGTGAACACCCACACGGGCGAAGTGGTCGACGTGATCTACGACTTCTTCTGGTAAGCAGCCGGATCGCCTGACAATGCAAGCGCCCCGTCGATCATCGCGATCGGCGGGGCGTTTCGCTTACTCGCGGGCCTTGCCACCGAAGGGCAGCATGCGGAAGATGCCCAGATCCTTGTCGACGAAAGTGTGCTTGAGCGCGCCGAGGATATGCAGCGCGATCAGGTAGATCATGATCGTCCCGGCGGTCTTGTGCACATCGAAGATCGTGCCGGCCAGTCCCGGGTTCGTCCCCACCGGCAGCACGGGGATCGTGAACAGGCCGAAGAAGTCGATCGGCCGATCGACCAGCGAGCCCGCCAGCCATCCACCCAGCGGCAGCCCGATCAGCAGGACGTAGAACAGCACGTGCGTCGTGCGGGCGAGGATACGCTCCCACGGGGCGTAACTGTTCGACAGCCTGGGCAGCGGATGGGCGAGGCGCCATGCGACCCGCCCCAGCGTCAGCGCGAGGATCAGCATGCCTAGCGCCTTGTGATTGGCGAACACCGCGCCTTTCGCGGCACCTTCCAGATGGTCCGCGCTTTCGGCGATCCGCCAGTTCACGATCACCAGCACCGCGATCACCCAGTGAAAGATCATAGCGCCCAGGCTGTAACGCTTCGGATTGTCGGTTTGCATGTGTACCCCTTCCCTGATGATCGCCTGCACCTAGCAGTCCGCCCGGCGGCTTGCTAGAATGCATGCATGACCGACACCGCCACCAAGACGACCAAGGTACCCGATCAGGGCGCGCTCGCCCGCGTCGGCAGAACGGTTCGCGCCCGGCTCGAAGCCGATCCCAAGGCCTACAAGGTGCCGACCGACAAGGCCGAACTCTACGCCATCGGCGATTTCCTGAGCGCGAGCGAGTGCCGCAAGCTGATCGAGATGATCGACGTCGTGGCCAGCCCGAGCACGCTGTACGAGGGCACCTACAAGGATGGTTTCCGCACCTCCTACACCGGCAATTTCGACCGGGACGACAGGACGGTAAAAATGGTTTCGCGCCGGATCGACGATGCGCTGGGCCTCTCGGGCGAACTGGGTGAGACGATGCAGGGCCAGCGTTACCTGCCGGGCCAGCAGTTCAAGGATCACCACGATTATTTCTACCCGACCGAGAATTACTGGAAGATGGAAAGCAAGAACGGCGGCCAGCGCAGCTGGACCGCGATGCTGTTCCTCAACGATGTCGAGGCCGGCGGCGCGACCTCTTTCCCCGAACTCGGCATCAGTATCGAGCCCAAGGCAGGCGTGCTGCTGACCTGGAACAACGCCAGGGAAGACGGCACGCCCAACGAGGATACGCTCCACGCGGGCACGCCCGTGACGCTGGGTTCGAAATACGTCATCACCCGGTGGTATCGCAGCCGCAAGTGGGGCTGAGGCGTCAGGCGCCCTCGACCGCCTCGGCAATCAGTTTGCGCGTGTTCTCGACACCGTAAAGCGCGATGAAGCTGCCCATGCGCGGCCCCTGTTCGGAGCCGAGCAGCGTTTCGTAGAGCGCCTTGAACCAGTCGCGCAGGTTTTCGAACCCGAACTCCTCGCGCTTGCCGATCTCGTAGACGATCGTCTGCAGGTCTTCCGCGCTCGTATCGGCGGCCACCTGCGAGAGTTCGCCGTCGAGCGCGGCCAGGGCCGAGGCTTCGTTGGGGCTCGGCGCGCGCCGCTTCAGCGTCGGGGCGATGAAATCGCGGTTGTAGGCGAGCGCGGTGCCCACCAGCACGTCCAGCTCCGGGTGCTTGGCCGGATCGGGATCGTCGATGTAGTTGCCGAGGTAGTTCCACACCTGATCGCGGGTCGCAGTCGCGCCCATCACGCCCACGAGATTGAGCAGCAGCCCATAGGTCACCGGCAGGCTGTCACCCGCGCCCGGCGCTTCTTCCGCCTCGTACCCGCCATTGGCGCGCAGCAGGTGCCACGCGGCATTGCCGACCTGCTTGTCCAGCGGCTGTTCGGGCAGACGCTCGCGGAACTGCCAGTAATCGTCGACCGCGCGCGGGATCACGCCGACATGCAGCTGCTTGGCGCTCTTGGGATTGGGGAAGATGTAAAAGCCCAGCGATTCCTCGCTGCCATAGGTCAGCCATTCGTCGATCGTCAGGCCGTTGCCCTTGGACTTCGAAATCTTCTCGCCCTTCTCGTCGAGGAACAGCTCGTAGATCAACCCCTCGGGCTTCCTGCCACCGAGCACCTTGGCGATCTTGCCCGACTGGATGCCCGTATCGGTCAGGTCCTTGCCGTACATCTCGTAGTCGACGCCCATCGCGACCCAGCGCATGGCGAAATCGACCTTCCATTGCAGCTTGGCCATCCCGCCGAGCGCGGATTGCTCCACGACAGTTCCGTCTTCATCGGTAAAGCGGACCGTACCCGCCTGCGCATCGACCACCTCGACCGGCACCTGCAACACGCGGCCCGTGACCGGGCTGATCGGCATGATCGGCGAATAGGTCGCCGCGCGTTCGGCGCGCAGCGTGGGCAGCATGATGTCGAGGATCGCCTGATTGTTCGCCAGCACGCCGCGCAGCGCATCGTCGAACGCGCCGCTCTCGTACTTCTCGTGGCTGGCGATGAATTCATAATCGAACCCGAACCGGTCGAGAAATTCGCGCAGCTTCGCGTTGTTGTGATGCGCGAAGCTGGGGTGATCGGTGCCGAAGGGGTTGGGAATGCGGCTCAGCGGCTTGTGCAGGTTCGCCTGCAGCAACTCCGCATTGGGCACATTGTCCGGCACCTTGCGCAGGCCGTCCATATCGTCGCTGAAGGCAACGAGCCGCGTCTTGCCATCCTCGGGCCGGGCACCGATCAACGCTTCGAAGGCGCGGCGCACCAGCGTGGTGCGCAGCACTTCCTGGAACGTGCCGATATGCGGCAGGCCCGAGGGTCCGTAGCCGGTTTCGAACAGGATCGGCGAGCCGTCGGGCTTTGCGCCGTCAGGATAGCGTTTGAGCAGCCGCTGTGCCTCCTGGAAAGGCCAGGCCTTGGATGTGCGGGCGGCGTCGATCAGGTCTTGCATGCTCATGGCCCAGCCTGTTGCGCAGGCTCGAACGTGTTGCAAGCGCGAATGGCTGGCTCAGCCTTGGCAAATGCACGCTTTACGACCCCGGCGATGCGCTCGCAGCGGAACGTGCTGCGCTAGTCCTCCGGCCCCAGATCGGGGTCGAGATCGCGCGGGCGCTTGAAATGGAGCAGCTTGCCGTTCTGCGCGCCCAGCTCGCTCCAGTCGTCGATCGGCAGTTCGAGCACGGCGAAGGACGCGGTCGGGAACTTGACCATCGCCTCGCGAAAATCGGGGGTCTCGTTCTCGGGAGACACCATCGCCAGCACCACATCCTGCAGCCCCGGATTATGCGCCGCGATCAGCACCGCGTCCGCTTCGCCCCCAAGCTCCTTCAGCAGTTCGACATGCGTGTCGGACCCGGCGAGATAGAGGCGCGGATCGAACAGCGGCTCCATGCCCAGCGCGGCTTCCTCCAGCGTCAGGCGCACGCGCTGCGCCGGGCTGGCGAGCAGGCAATCCCACGCGACGTCGTGCCGGCGGATGTGGCGGCCCATCACCTCCGCACCCTTGCGCCCGCGCGCATTCAGGCCGCGATCGAAATCGCGCTGGTCGCGATCGCCCCAGTCGGACTTCGCATGGCGGAACAGGCCGAGATATTTCACGTGGTCAGCCTCATTATGCATCCTCAATCCGCCGTCATGTCGAATGCGGCGCGCTGGTCCCTTCCCTGCCTTGCGGGCGGCCCCGCCGCAAGGCGCGAAACGGCCTCGGCCAGCGTTACGCGGTGAATCGGTGTGCCTTCGGGGAAAGCGCCGAGCAGCCGTGAAGGAAATGCGGCGGACAGAACGACGAAGTGGCCCGAATCGTCGCGCGAACGGATCAACCGCCCGAAGGCCTGCGCCAGCCGCGCGCGAATGATCCGGTCGTCATAGGCACCGCCTCCGCCCGCATCCTCGGCAAAGGCGGCACGCCGCGCGCGGTGGAGGATCGTGGGGCGCGGCCATGGCACCGCCTCCAGCACCACGCTGCGCAAGCTCTCGCCGGGCACGTCGATCCCGTCGCGCAGGGCATCGGTGCCGAGCAGGCTGGCGCGCGGATCGTCGCCGAAGATGTCGGTCAGCGTGCCGGTGTCGATCGGGTCGACATGCTGGGCGTAAAGCGGCAGCCGCGCCCGCGCGAGCCGGTCCGCGATCCGCGCATGGACGGCGCGCAGCCGCTTGATCGCCGTGAACAGCCCCAGCGTCCCGCCGCCTGCCGCCTCGATCAGCTGGGCATAGGCCCCGGCAAGCCCCGCCAGGTCGCCGCGCCGGATATCGGTGACGATCAGCACTTCGGCATTGCTGGCATAGTCGAAGGGGCTCGGCTGGCTGGTGAGCGCGGGGTTGAGCCCGATATGCTCCGCACCGCTCGCCGCGATGGCGCGGGTCCAGTCCACCTCGCCCTCCGAATTGCGGTCTGCCAAGGTCGCGCTGGTGAGCATGACGCCGTGCGCAGGCTCAAGCACCACCTTGGCGAAGGGCTTCATCGGATCGAGCCAGCGGCGGTGCAGGCCGATGTCGTATTCGCGCGATTCGAATCGGTCGACCGCCAGCCAGTCCACGAAGTCGGGCGCGGTCGGCCCGCCGATCCGGCCGAGCAACGCCTCCCACGCAGCGATCAGGTCGATCCGCCAGGCGAGCGAGTGGCGCGCCCCCTCGATCCGCGCGCGGCCCTGCGAATCGAGCCAGTCGGGCGCATCCTCCAGCACCGCTTCGAGCCGCTGGCCGAGCGTGAGCAGCGGCTTGCGCAGGCTCGCCAGCGCGCCCTGTGCCTCTTGCGCGGCATCGACCAGCGGCCCCGGCGGATCGGCGATCTCGGTCTCGATGCCGTAGCCTGCCTCCTGCCCGCCGCTTTCGTCGCGCGCGAAGACGGTGGCGCGGACCTGCGCGAGCAGTTCCTCCAGCGGCCCGGAAGGCGCGCCCTCCCCGATCCGGCCGAGCCAGCCATCGGCGGGCAATGCCTGCGCCGCTTCGATGGCGGCTTCCACAGCATCCCCGCTCGCATCGTCGTATGACGCGACATCGGCCAGCCGCGCGGCCAGCCCGCGCCGCCGACCGCGCGTATTGCGCTCCGGCCCGATGATCCAGCGGCGCAGCTCGATCGCCTCCTGCCCTGTCAGCGCGGCGGCAAAGGTGCTGTCGGCGGCATCGAATACGTGATGGCCTTCATCGAAGATCAGGCGCGTCGGCGGGTGGCCGTGATGCCTGCCACGCGCGGCGTTGATCATCACCAGCGCGTGGTTCGCGATCACCAGATCGGCCTGCGCGGAGGTGCGCGCGGCGCGCTCGATAAAGCACTTCCGGTAATGCGGGCACCCGGCATAGACGCATTCGCCGCGCTGGTCGGTCAGCGCAGAGATTCCGCGCCGGGGAAACAGCGTGCCGAGCCAGCCGGGCAGATCGCCGCCGATCATGTCGCCATCGCGCGAATATTGCGCCCAGCGGCCCACCAGCTGCGCAAGCACCGCGCCGCGCCCGGCGAACCCACCCTGCATCGCGTCTTCGAGGTTGAGCAGGCACAGGTAATTCTCCCGCCCCTTGCGCACCACGACCGGTGCGCTGCCATCGACGCGCTTTTCCGGCCATGCCCGGCGGCTCTCGCGGCGCAACTGGCGCTGGAGGTTCTTGGTATAGGTGCTGACCCAGAGCGTGCCCTGCGCGCGATCCGCCCACACGCTCGCAGGCGAGAGATAGCCCAGCGTCTTGCCGATTCCCGTGCCCGCCTGCGCGAGCAGGAGGTGCGGCCTGCCCCTGCTTTCGCGCGGCGCGAAGATCTGCGCGACCTCGGCGGCATAGGCGCGCTGGCCCTCGCGTTTTTCGGCACCCTCGCCGGTCAGGCGGGCGAGCTGCGTGCGCACCTCCTCTTCCGAAATCGCGACCTGCGCGGGCTGCGGACGCTCGGGCGTTTCCTCCCATTCGGGCAGGGTCGCGAAGACCCAGCGTTCGGCGCGGTCGGGCTGCGCCACGAACCCGGCGAGCACCTGCGCCCAGGGCCAGCGCGCGCGGGCGAGCGATTGCAGCGTGCTCCACGCGCCATGGCGCTCGGCCCAATCCTCGCGCCCGCACACCGCGAGCATCGCCGCCAGAGCTGCGCGCAGGAAGGCCGGCGTCGCCGCGTCATCCTCCGGCGGGTCGATGTCGAGCGCGGCCGCCAGTCCCTTGGGCGTCGGCACGCAAAACCGCGCCGGGTGGAGGAAGGCGTAAAGCTCCAGCAGATCGAGGCCGGAGAGGTCCGGATAGCCGAGCCTTGCGGCCACCAGCGGCGCGTTGAGCATCAGCACCGGCGTATCGGCGCAGGCGTTGATCGCCTGCCCCTTCGCGATCTCCTGCACGGAGCCATCGGGCGTGCCCAGCCACAGGCCAGCATGGCTGGCATGGAGCGCGGGCATAGCGGGAATCTCGGGGGTCGGCGCGGCCATCGCGGGCCAATGTCAGGGGCGCGGAACGAAAAGTAAACAGCTTGGCGGTGTCAGACCCCAGCATTCCCCACGACAAAGCATGCGAGCGCGAGCAGGAATCCCGCCCAGCGGTTCGCGCGGAACCGGGCGAGCGGATTGTCGCCATCGCTCTCGTCCAGCGTGACCACCTGCCAGGCGAGATGCCAGGCGACCGGGATCAGGGTGAGCCACGCGACCCAATCCTCGCGCAGCAGCCAGAAGCCGATCGCCCACAGGAGAACGGCCCCGGCGTAGCACACGGCCACGCCCTGTTTCACCTTGCCGCCCATGCGCAGCGCGCTGGAGCGGATGCCGACCAGCGCGTCGTCTTCGCGGTCCTGCAGCGCGTAGATCGTGTCGTAGCCGATGGTCCACAGCACGCAGCCCAGATAGACCGCGATAGCGACGCCCCAGTTCTCTCCCGAAAGCGCGGCCCAGCCGACCAGCACGCCCCAGTTGAAGGTGAGGCCGAGCCAGGCCTGCGGCCACCACGTTATCCGCTTCATGAAGGGATAGGCGGCAACCAGAAGGAGGCTGACGAGCGCGATGATCTGCGCCTGAAGCGGCAGTTGCAGCAGCACGATCAACCCGACCGCGCATAGTGCGGCGAGCCAGATCCACGCGGTCCGCCTGCTCACCCGCCCGCTCGCGATAGGGCGGGTGGCGGTCCGCGCGACCTGCCTGTCCAGCTGTGCGTCGGCGATATCGTTATAGACGCAGCCCGCCCCGCGCATCGCGATCGCGCCGACCAGCAGCAAAAGGAGCAATCCGAGCTGCCAGCCAGCCCCGCTCAACCACACGCCGAACACGCAGGGCCAGAACAGCAGCCACCAGCCGATCGGCCGGTCGAACCGCGCCAGCTGCGCCAGATCGCGCGGGAGCTGCGGCAGGCGGGCGACAAGCCCGCGGTGTTCGCTGTCGGGGACGATCGTTTCGGCGGAATCGCTGCTGGTCATGGACTTGCTCCCTAG
>Ga0208450_1001043_pt1 | contig 13612 bp, 7 predicted proteins | sample MalvireepMed_908_FD_184249 | JGI IMG/M metagenome (GOLD analysis project Ga0208450, IMG submission 184249) | Marine viral communities from the Global Malaspina Expedition - Malaspina viral metaG DeepMed_908 (SPAdes) (version 2) | ecosystem: Environmental > Aquatic > Marine > Oceanic | place... | reverse complement strand
TTATTCCAGTCTGCCTGCTTTTTGCCGGCATCGTTTCTTAATCTTTCTGCTTTTTTAGATTGATTAAGGTTGTCTGCTTCTGCTGCTTCAACATATAGGTCAAGTATTTCGTTTTTCACTCTCCCCCAGTCAGCCTTCATTCTTTTATGAGCCTGTTCTGGCGTATATTTCTTCTGATACCTTTTAGCTAGTTCGGTTGTAATAGAGCCAAGTGGCTTGGAGAATTTTACAACACTGCGATTTAATGCGTTCAAAAAACCGTACCCATTGTCATAGTCTTCTTCTACTGACTGAAAAGCCTCTCTTAGCCTGTCTACGTCAGAGAACTCCAAAGGAGTTCCCGCAAACATAATACTCTCTACAAGGCTTCTGTCTTTTTTAAACCCAATTGCAAGGTCGGCTGCTAATCCAATAGCTCCAACTGCAGTATAGTTTTCTACGGCACGCTCATACATTCCCGTAGGTCTGACCTGTGGCTCACCGCTTACATATTCTCTTACCTCGTTTCTACCCCAGTTAATAAACTCACCACCTGCCCATCCTCCTGCAGCTATCCTCAAAAACGGCAAAACATTACCTTTCCCAGCCTCATCTAATAATGCTTTTTTCATATATGTCGCCTGTCTGAGTCCAAACCTTTTAAACATAAGAAATGGTCTCCAAATCGGACTGTTAAAAGCTAATGGGTCCTTCAAAACATTTTTCTGTAACTGGGAATCTCTTGCAAACTTTACCATAGCCTCAGAAAGACTGCGGTCTGTCAGTTCTTTTGTGTGGCTTAAGTTCAGGTCTTTAAGCCTGTCTGCCGCCCACTTTCTTTTTGGATGTTTAGCAGAGTTTGCAATTCGGTGTAAATCTTTAGCAAAATCCCTGGCTGTCGCAGCTGCGAGTATGTTGTTCGCTTTATTAACCATCCTAAAAGGTGTAGTGACAAAGTTTGCAACTTTATGCAGAAGACTATCAGAGTGTCGAAGGTTGGCCACCTCTTTTAATACGTCATAAGTTGAAGAGCCAGAGCGGCGGACCTGCTGACGCATCTGTTTTCCTCCCTTTAAGGGAGAAACAAGCTTTAATGATGATTTCATCGTCCTGAAAAGACCTGCTTCAACTGCAGTAGATATTAATGTTTGGCTTACGTTGTATAGCGTAGAAAATCCTAAGCCGATTTTTGAGAGTACAGAAAATGCCATATATTCATTTAAGAAATTTTTCACACCCTTTGGAAGTCCGTACTTGGGATTTACTTCAATGGTTCCGTTATATCGCATAAATATCTGGTGTGCGGTTTCTCCAGCCCGTGGACTCTTTGTTTGAATTGCAGCAAAAAGCTTATCTGCCTTCTCAGAATTCGGTCCAAACTGTTCTATCTGTGACATTCTTCTTGAAAGTTTGGTTGTGTACCTTGTCAGAACTTGGGCAGCGTCTCTTTCATAAAAGCTTTTTGGCAGGTCAAGCGTACGCCCTTTCTCTAGATTTCCAAAGATTTTAAATTTGTCGTTGAAGGTATATTGTTTTAGCAGTTCAAACGCTGAAACACTGTCCATTCCTTCGTGTTGGGATTTAATTCTTTCTACTGCTTCACGGGTTTTCTTGTCAAGTCCTTTTATTTGATTGGTCAGTGTTTTCCTTGCTGCCATTTTCTCTGCATGTGAAATATTTTTTCCACCTTGTGCGGCTTTTACAACTCCAGGAAATTTCTTACTAATTGTGTAAATATCATCAAACATTGTATTAAGAATATCCTGCCTCAACACTTGGGGGAAGTAATTTTTACGATATGGATGTATTTTCCAATTATGTTTTTTTGCAAAAGGAAGAATCGTTTCAAAATAGAGCTTATCCATATACTTATTGAACTCTGTATTCATTGCAGGGTTTTCCATGTCGTCAGCAATTTTTGAACGGTATTTCTCAGATGCTTTGCCGTGTCTAAAAATCTTTCCTTTCGGTTTAAAAAGGTTTAGCTTTATCAGGTCATCAAGCATCTCCCCCATTAAAACCCTTTCACGGTTAACTGAAATGTCAACCGCCTTAATAAACTCTCTTCCCTCTCGAATATTGGAAAGACCGTGTTGTTTTTCTGCGGCCCTGAACGGTTGAAGTCCTTTATATAGAACCTTAAATAGGGTTCCGTGCTCGGGTAGCTCAGGAAGGTGAAAGCCCTCCGACATAAGAAAATCTTTATGTCTCTGTATTTCCATTTCCCTTTTAAAGCTATCTGATACTTTTGCCAAGTCTTTTTCTTTTAAGTTTTTTATTACAACATTTTTCTCTGTGTTCAGTACTCCTCTCGCCATATGCTGAACTTCTTCTTCCGCCAACCCCAAACCACCTTCTTTTATAGGTTTCTTAGATGATTCTATACTATCAAGCCGGCTCTGCCTCAAAGATACAGCCTCACCTTCTTTTGGTATGGCTTTGCCCATAGCTATCTTGCTACGAGAATGTGTTTTGTAAAAAGCTTCTTCTGAAATAGCTGGCAGTGCCTGTCCCGTTTTCACATTATAGACGGGGACCATCTTCTTGCCAGACTTACTTGTAAATGTTTCTCCGATAATAACTTCATCTTTCGGATTGAATATGGAACGCCAGGTTTCAGCCAAGTCTTCTGGTTTCTTACCACGACCTTCTGCACTCTTAATCCGTTCAAGCGTCTCTATTGGCTTGGCACGCTGTTTAGATATTTTGAGCTGTGTATAGTCGGCTGATTCAACAGCCATTTCTTTAGCTTCTTTTGGAGCAAATTTTTCAACCTTTGGTGCTCCAATTTCAAGTTTCTTAAACGCATTATAGGTTCTTTTTGTAATTCCTCCAGCACCCTTAATGCCTAATACCATAGCAGTTGCAGTTACGTAATCCTGTGGCGTTGGAAGCTCACCTTCCGATATTGGCATAATACTTCCGAATGTTGCTACTTCAGCAGTAATCTTCGGAACTGTCTTTACACCTTTTGCTGCTAATACTCCACCAATACCACCCATAGAAGCTCCAACAAACACACCCTGTGCTGTGGCTTCTACAACTTTTGCCAAGTCAACATCGCCATCCCTTGCCTTTGTTTCTATGCCCTCTCTTAAGCCATCATAAAATCCTAATCTAGTTCCCTCTGTAACTCCTGCTGACAAAGCCTGTGCCTTAGCCTTTACGACTCCACGAGTCACTGCTTTTTGTGCCGCCTTCTTACTTACACCGTTTAAAACAAGCTTTTTTGCAATGCTTCCACCAATGCCTCCCCCAGCCACAAGGGTTAGAAGGTCAGCCGGCATAAAAAATGATGCTATTTGTGCAGTTATATCCTCTAACATACTAGGTTCGTAATTACTCAGGTCAAACCGTTCTTTCCCCCTCATTAATGTGTGTGCGACCCCTGTTATTGATTGGTTGTATGCGGCTTTTATTGAGTTTGGCATAGAATCCATCCACGTTGCTTCTTCTATTTTTGGGGGGTCTGTCTGAGATGCGTATGCCCGTGCAAGAAGGTCCGAATTTTTAAAAGATTTTTCGGTAAACCTTTCGGATGTTTTTTGCTTTCCTAGTTTTCTTATTTCAGATGCGTAGTTTTTTACGGTGGGGTTGTCTGTCGGTAGGCCAGTATATTTAGATGCAAACTTTAGAGGGTCCCGAGCAACGGAATCGCTATTCCATATTCTAGAGGCTACATGCCTTGCTGCTCTTTTCTCAGTAGCTTTGTCTTTGAACGTGGCATGATAATATTCCCTGCCGTCTGCCCCAGTATAACTCTCGGGATGCTTTTGTGCACCAAACTTCTCAGCAAGCTCTTGTGTCCAATTTACATTTCCAAAGCTCCAATCGTCTTCGAATTTCTTGATGGTTGGCATAACAGCAGTATCAAGAATATCTCCAGTAGCGTCTGCTAATGTATAATCATCAGGAACAGCGATGTCCCTACCAGGAAAGGCAGGATGTCTTATATACCTTACGCCCATTGTTTATGAGGGCTTCCAAAGTGGTTTCGGCTTGAAGTCTGAGCGATATTCAGGAATATATTTAGTTAAATCATACTGAAGGTCCGACCTTCGAAAACCCCTCTGGGTTTGGTGCCCCTGCCACATCTTTATAAAGGATTCAAATGGTGTATCGTCACTAAAGTCAGCTATCGTTCTCCTTTGAAGAACATCTACCTTACTATAGTCTCTTCTGCTAGTATCTTCCAAAAATGCAATTTTTGAAAGCGTATTTACAATTCTCCTTCTTAGTTTTTCCCAGTGCTTACGCTCTTTTGACCCTACTGGAACCGTTTCAATGGTTTTATCTAATGTGCTTAGAGAATCTTTAAGTGTCTTTGTGCCCCACTTTCTAGTTTCGTGAGCTATGTTCTTTGAGTTTTCAAAGTTTTCAGTAGTTGCTTTTTGCTGTGCGGTATGAGCCTGTTGTATCTTTTCCATTATAAAGTTTGTAGCACCGTAAGTTTCTCTAGTCATATATTCGTTTGGTAGATAAAGACGGCCTTGAGCTTTCCAAGATGTCAGAGGTTTTTCCCCAGCGTCTGCCAACTCTTTATTATACGAGCCAAGTTGAATAGCACCAACTCCCTTTTTGTTTTCTCCCTGCTCAATGAAAGTACTAAGCTCTTTGTTTAGTGTAGTAGAAATGGCACTTGGTTTTTGGTCTTCTATTTCCTGTTTTGTCTTTGTGACTATCACAGGGATTTCGCCCTCCTCGGTTAAAGCTGGGTTTAAATTCTCCTTGTAACCTATAGTCTTATTAGCGGAGTCAACTAATTCTGCCCAACCACCAGCCCTAAAAGTAACCAGTTCGGCTTCCATTGCATCGCTATCTTCTGGTACACCCGTTGTGTGTGAAAAGAAGGCTCTAAAAGCCCGTTCATTTCCGTCTTGTGTGCTAGTATCCCAAGTCCCCGTTAGAAGTGGGTTTTTTGCTCCCTCGGCTTTATAAGTGGGTGTTCCTCGGGCCTCAGAAAGAAAATCTCTTAGCTGATTCGACGAGTTTTGAATTTTTGTTACTAAATCTGATTTTATCTTTTTGTCTAATGTTGCATCCATTGCGTCCTGATAGGTTTTTATTAAGCCCGTTACAACTTGAATATCGTCCCTTTTGTCTCTATAATAATTGGTATTTTCCCGTGCAATCTTTCTTTCCTCAAAGTCAAGATAATTCTCTCTAGTCTCCTCATCCATTGCCATAAAAGTGTCTACAAAAGTTCCTCCCTGACCAGTGAGCGTAATTATGTCCTCTCCTTCGCCATGGACATACCGTGCAAATCTTGACGCAGCCTGCTGCTCTGTTTCATATTTCTGTTTACCCACTTCTCCGTCTTTAGACCAGAATACCCTATCCTCCTCGCTTGCAAAATTCATTTTTGCGTACCTACTATTAACAAGCGAATTATAGCCAGTCCAATCATTCGCATCTTTCATACGTGTCAATCTTTCAATGATATATCTTTGCTCTCCCTGTCTTCGGTTTCGCCTGTCAGCAATTTCATCACGTATACGACCTTCTTCCCGTTCGTTTTTTAGTGCGTTTCTATGTGCAATCATATCTGAACGCTGCTGTTGGAACCTATCTTCGTCTGCCTTTACTCTCTCTGCATATCTACTCTCTTCACGGTCCCGTACAGATTGACGTTCCTGTATGTTTCTGGATTGCTCTATAAAGCTGATAAAATTATTAAGCGTAATATCTTGAGGGGTTGGTGTCCTGCTACGTGTGTAGACAATGTCTGATATGCTTGGTACTCTATATGGTGTTGCCACTGTTTACCCTCCTGGATATTGTGCCTGTTTGTATTTTATATAATCTTCTATGCTTGCTTCTGGCAATTGCTGCTGTTGGTTTCTTATGCCACCGATGTTCGCCATTCCGAGCATCTGCCCGTACAGTCCTTGCAGATAATTGTACATTTCTCCCTGTATTCCGTATATTCCTGCCTGAGTTTCCTGTTCAACTCCGTATATGTCTCTGGCTTGCTGAAGTCCTAATTGCTCTCCTTGCAATCCAAGCCTTCCTAGGTTTGACCAATATTGACCTAGCTGTTGTTGGACTTGTTGCTGCCTTAAGTCTTCTTCATATCCCAATCCACGCATTGAAACATCACGTCCAAGCTCTGCCTGCTGCTGTGCTGTCCCTAATCCTCTTTCTGTTATATCATATCCAAGCTGTGCTTGCCTGCCCTGTAAACCGAGTGCTCCTTCGATATATCCTTCTTCGCCTGCCACTCCCCTGCCAATCTGTACATCCCTAGCAAGTTCTGCCTGTGCTTGTTCGGCAGTCATTCTTCCTTCTGCTACATCACGCTGCAACTGTGCTCGCTTACCCTCAGCACCTAACCCAGCCGCCGCCACGTCATATCCAAACTGTGCTTGTTCACCTGCAGTACCCAATCCCCTTTGTGTTATATCGTATCCAAGTTGTGCCTGCGTGCCCGCAGTGGTCAATCCACGTAGGGCTGCCTGTCGTTGTAGGGCTGCCTGTTGATATGCAGCACCTCCTGTCCCAAGTGCACGTTCAGCTTCACCCATTTGAAGACCAAGTGTTCCTGCCCGATAGCCTCTTTGGGTCCCTGCTTCAGCTAATTGCTGTGCCAGTTGCTGGGCTTGAGTTCCACCCGCTCCATAAATATCCTGTAATTCTTGTGCTCTCGCTGTACGCCCTGCTGTCTGCAACGCTTCTCTAGACTGAGCCTCTAATAATCTTTGTTGGGATGTGCCTCCTGCATATGCTGCCTCGGCTTGGGCAGAGGTAAGACGCTCACCTAACATTCCCATTCCATATATATCTTCTCCTGCTAACTCAGCACGCCTTTGTCCAAGCATTCCAAGTCCTGCAACCTCAGCTTCTTCTGCTCCTGCTAGTGCCAGACCTGCAGTTCCACGCTGATATCCTCCCCCTGCTTCGATGGCGGAAAGTCTTCTACCTGCTTCTCCTATTTGGTATTCTCCTGTCCCTAAAGCTTCTGTTCTTGCTAACCCTGCACGACCCATTGCATATTGACCAGCACCCAGAGCCGCACCAAGTTCTCCTCCTGCTTCGCCCAATTGCTGACCAAGGATTCCACGCCTATATCCACCTGCTTCCTGCACGGCACGTAATCTCTCTCCTGCCTCTTGCCCAGCAAGACCTACCTCAGTAATATCGGAGGCCGCTCTCTGCTCCATCAGTCCTCTTTGTGTCCCAATATCTCCTAATCTTTCTGCACGTTCCTCAACCATTCCACCTAGTGCACGTTCTGCACGTTGTGCGGCAACACGGCCTAGTAGTGTTTCTGCCCCTGCTCCGGCAAAGCCTGTCTGTGCACCACGTTGTCTGAGAGCCGCAGCCTCACCACCCATTGCTTCTCTTGCACGTTCCGCACCCTGAACAAACTGTCTCTTAGTCGCAGCTTCCTGCCTGCCAAAGCCAGCTCTAGCAGCCTCTCTACCACCAACTATTGTTCCCAGTTGGGTTGCTAGCCTGCCACCTGTAATACCAAATTGTCTTCCTGCTCCAGCTTCCTCTTGGGCTATTCGTGTCTCTTCTAAACCTCCTGCTCCTAGCCGAGAAAGTGCTCTTTGGTATCTTTGCTGTGCCCTTGGCACGTCTCCTTGCAATATTCTTTGTTCTTCAAGTCCAAATGCTTCCTCCGCACGACCAGTCTGTCCGAAAATTCTTCCTAATTCTCCACCATATGCTTGCCCCGCACGACCAACCTCTCCACCAATCCTTTCTTCTTCCAGAGCCATTCTTTGTCTTGCGCGTCCTGTTGTGCCTCTTAATTGTGTTTCTTCTATATCAGCCAGTGACATCCCTCTTGCAGTTCGACCTGCAAGCCTTGTAGCTTCTAGCCCACCTGCACCATATAATCTTTGTGCTTCGCCTAACTGTGATGTAATTCTTTCTTGTTCAAGCCCCCGTGTAGCTATTGCACGCTGTAAAGCACCCTGTATAGATGCTGCCTCAGCACCACCCGCACCAATAAGTGCCTGTTCTCTTGCAAATCTTTGCTGCCTTGCTGTTGTGGCTATACCCGTTCTTGATACAGCGGCATCGTAATCAGCCTGTATTCTTTGTGCTTCTGGACTCTCTGCACCGTACCTTGACCTTGCCTCTTGAAGTTGTTCAGCAAGCTCACCAGTTTCAATATCGAAAGCCTGTCCCGCTTCTCCACGCCTTGCGGCAATATCGGCCTGCGTAAGACCTAATTGGCTTAATGCTTCGGCTCCTCTCGCTGCAATATCAGCCTGTGTGATGCCTAGTCCTGTACCTGCCTCACCCAATCTTCTTGATATGTCGGCCTGTTGCTCTGTTAATTGTCTTTCTGTTAGTGTACGCCTTCCCGCAATGTCTGCCTCTGTAAGACCATATTGAGCACCCACCTGTGCACGCCTTGCGTCAATCTCATCTTGTGTAAGACCTAATTGCTCACCAGCCTCACCTAGTCTTGCTGTTATATCAGCCTCTGTTATACCGAACTGCCTACCAGTCTCAAGTTCTCTTTGTCCGATATCACCCTTTTGAAGTAAGGTTCGAGCCTCGTACTCCTTAAGCAGTCGAGCCTGTTCATTTCGACTTAAATCTAGTCCACGACCCGCTATATCAAATTCAGTGCCAATAAATCCAAGCTGTGAAGCTTGCTGTTGTTGTAGTGCTCCTAAAAGATTTTGATATCTTTGGTCTTGGAACTGAGGAATGAACTGCTGCATAGCCTCTACGTCCACTCCAGGGAACATTTCTGCAAGATTTCCGTAGAAATCTTCTCCACCAAATAATCCCTGTTGCTGTGGAGTTAACCCCATACCCCCATATAAGCCAGCAAAACCAGGAACATCTATACCAGTCCCTACTGGAGATAACTGGCTGCCACCACCTAGCCAAGACGGTAGATTTCCATAACCTCCTGTTCCAGTAGGGTTAAAATTTAAATTAAGGGGAAACTGACACTCTGCAACCTCGCCAGAATATTCATATCCCTCGCACGCAGTCTCTACGTACTGATTACCGTCCCACTCGAATTCTACTTTAGTATTAATCCACATTATTTATCCTACCAAGAAACTGGTGTGCCTGTTCCATAAGATGTTGCAAATCTTCCCAATCCATAAGACTGGGGACGACCAAACATTTCAGATACTACATCAGCGGTTCTTGGGTTGCCCATCAGACCTGGCTCTACCGCCCGCCCAAATAGATGGTCAAAAAAGTCGACACGCGGAGCTGTACCCATCGCAGCTTGTTCCGCAAGCCCTGGAACCTCCGTTAGTGCAGCTCCGGCTGTCGTAACAGCAGCTGCATCTGGAGCTTGTGCAAGTAAATTAAATGCATTTCCTGCACCTTGTGCCATAATACCAGTACCGAATGCACGTAAAGCTGACGATGTAGCCATCTGCTGTGCCACACCCTCTTTTGCCATATCGAAAATATCTTCCATACTTTGACCTTCAGTATTAATCCTGCCTATATCATATTTAATTTTTTCTCTTTGTGGTTTATAAAAGTACCCACTGGAAAGATTTGAAATGTCAGCCTCATTTATTGGTTTATATTTATATGAAACTCCACCAAATAGCTTTTTCCCGCCTTTATACCATTCTTCACCACCAAGCTCTGTTCCTGCTTTAGAGCCGAGGTATCCGCCCGCTCCCGCAGCTAGAGCCATTCCAAGTGGTCCAAGAGTTATGCTTGCTGCCGCCGCTGCCGCAGGTGCTAAAAGCCCACCTATAAATCCACCAAGAGTACCTTTTCGTTTTGCCTTTGCTTCCTGCCTTGCTCTTCGAGACTCCTCTGCTAGTTGCTTGTCTGCTATTTCTTGTTCTGCTCTCTGAATATCTTGCCTTTCCTTAGCTGCTACAATTCCTACTCTAGCCTGAGCCATAGAGGCCATTGCCTGATTTTTATCTCTTACATTTGATAGTAATGCATTAAACGCTGAAGCCACTATTCCATCTCCTCCCACACGTTAGTCGTTACCAGTGTTGTGTCTCTTTCTTCCACTGGTAGAAATTCTGTGTAATATAATTTTGCTCCCAAGCGAATATATAATCTCAGGTTCTTGCCGGGAACTCGTGCGTAAGCCCTTTCTCCATCCATCATCTGAGATACGGCAGGTGGCTTATCCGAAATAGTAATAGGACGCTGTGTCATATTCCTGAGCTTTCGTTCCTGTGCCTGCATTAATTCACTCGCTTGTATATAGGTCTATATTCAATAGACATATCATTTATCTGTATTCCTTCCGACGTACCCGTTGTAGTGGTCGGATTTGTAATTTTAAATCTTATGCTCTGACAAGAGATTGGACTGCTTGAAGTGGCTCGTAGTTTCTTCCATCCTGTTCCCGTGCCACTGAAATTGCCCGTAAGCTGGTCTGAAAAACTTGTACCACCATCTGTAGCATAGTATATCGGTTGTGTCTGGTCATTATCGCTTTTATAAGTTAGTGTAATACCATATACCTTTTTTATTCTGCCGGGGTCACCGAAATCTATATCTTTCGTAGTCACCTTGAAATTTTCAGCCGTCACATCACGGATATCATCTGACCATTCCTTTACACTGTAATTATCAGCAGTAGAATTCCATAGGTTTCCACCAGTATAAGAACCCCAGTTTGCATTGGTATTAGTCCAAGTCAAATCTCCAGTAGTAAGATTCTGATAGGTAGTTGTCATATTGCCGTTCCAATCAGAAACTATATTACTTCGATTTACGTTCGTATCAAATGCTGCCTGTCCTGACACCCAAGAACCTGTACGAAAGTCATATACGTATACATCCCCATCTGTGGCAAAAGAACTCTTTAAGATAACGAGATAATATTTCTTGGGATTATAACCTATTACAGTATTTGCATTTACATAATCTTGCCAAGTAGACTCATTAATCTTGTTCCTTAAAAGGTTTGTAACATTATTTCCATCATACAGGAAAAGACCAAACTTGTTTATCCAGCATATACCAAACTCTGTCTTGACTGCTGCATGAGGATGTTCTATACCAGAAAAGTCTTTTATCTCTTCTAAGAACCAGTTGGCTGGAGAAGGAGAAGCTATATTAAGAATATAAAGTTTTCTCGTCTTGAACGCCAACAACCTGTCTGAATATTCCTCAAGCTTAATAAACTCTTCAGAATCTCCCTTAACAACGTCAATAAAATAACTTCTAGGAAACGTATCAAACTTTCCTACGGGAGTGTACATAATCCTGTCACGCATTTGAATAGTCTGACCGTCTTCGTTCTCTGTCTTTATATTGGCTACAAAACATCTTCGGTTGGCAACCACTGCAGTCTTATATCCTTCTCCGTTACCCGATATGGTAATCTTACGCTCAGAAGGAAGAAAACCATTTAATATTTCATATGTTTCCAGACTTGGAGCTAATGATACAACGCTATTTACATATACTTGGTCACCGCTATTTTTTACCCACGCTGAATAATCACCGCTTAGTCCTGCTCTAGCACCACGTGCCATATCAATATCCATAAGCAGTGCCCAAGGGTCATCTGTACCGTCTACTCTTACATAAACCCTCGCACCAGATATCCTTTCATCAAACGGTGCGGTTGCATGCAGATTCATTGTCACTTTATAATTATCTGCACTCGGTGTAAATGTATTGTTCGACGTAGGAACATAAAGTAATGATTCCTGATGACCGTCATAAATAAACGAAGTAGCAATCTGATATGCCACAGCATCATAGCCACCGCCAGATACAGTCGCTGCCGTTGTACTGAATTGAAATCCAGTACCTGCAGATGGATAGTTAGATGCATGAATGACAAGCTCTGTGGGGGCAGCTAATGTATTTACATTGGAGAACCAGTTGTCAAAACTTGTAGTGGAAGAAAGACTCAGGCTACCAAAGTGCTGTCTTTTAACGTAGCCATACCAATAAGGCTGAACAGAAGCACCGAACGTGCCGTCAGCAATCCTCAAAGCTTCATCGGAAAAATAGTAAACAGCTTTAATAAGCTTTGTAATAGTGGGAGTACCAGCCTCATTAGCATCTGTATCAACGATTCCACTATGGTCAAGTGTAATCGTACTTGCAGTCACATTCTTAATTCTCACCCCATTAAGATTATTGTCTGTATCGTCAGTACATCCTGATATCGCAATAATATCGCCCTTGCGAAACCCATTGGATATCATTGTACTGTCATCATCTACAATAGTATCATTCGTACCAGAACCAGAATTATCTGTGAACGCTAATTTATTTGCTGCAAATGTATCACTTGTAGGCGTTCCCAAGTCAACTTGAGAACTGTTAAATGCATCACCTTTAAGGTCGTATAGGTCTATTGTACCTGTAAGACCATCGCACATTGCAAACCAGTTCTCACCCGTGTCTAATGCGGAAGAACCTTGCTCATGGTCAGACTCGAATACAAATGCACCATATCCGGGCGTAATATGCCCTGCGGTACCGTCTGGTATGTCAGTATGTGTGGAGTCTCCGCCTAACGGCTTGATTGACATCCTCTCATCCAGAATAATATTGTCTGTTTCAGAAAGCTGATTATCAGCAATATCACGTGGATTGAAAGCGTCATTAAGACCGCCGGAGAAATCTTTTAGACCATAGAATGCTTTAGGCATGCATAGCCCTCTTTACCCAGCCATAATAATATTTTTCTAGCTTTGGTCGGGTCATTGCCAATCTAGCATATTCCATAATTCTATAAGCCCTCAACCTATCAGGTTCTACTTTCTTAGTAGCTTTAATTGTATTGGGTCCAATCTTACCATCTACTTCAATCTTGTCTTTGTTCTTTCCGTTACAGGCGCGTTGTAATATTTTGACAGACTTTGATATACCTTGATTTACAACCATATCAAAATACTGACCTTGTAATTTATCTGGCAATCGCTCAACTTTGGCTGGCAACCAATACTCATCTTTATATATTTCTACGGCATCATCCATTGTAAGGTTCTTTATATCAACCTTTGGATATGCTTTTTTAGAAATGCCGTACTTAGTTTCTCCGCCGGGGTCATCAGGGTCGTTTACATACCCTCCCTCACGACCAATTACCTTAGTTATCTCTTGGTAAAACGGCATTATTTTTTCTTCATTACTCTTACGCCCATTAAAACCTTTTTGACAGATGTCCAAACAAGGTCATCCATCTTACTCGGTGACATGGCTACGATTTTGTCGACCACCATAACGGCAATCATTATATATTCCCAGTTACCCATCATATAGTCCATTATAGACCTCCTACAATTAATGCTGTTCCAATACCAGCAGTGAGGATTCCCTCCACAAGCTGATTACGAGGGATTTTTAATCCCATTAAATTATACGGGCCTTTCTGTGGAAATAGGTCATTAGAAAACACATAGTTCAATGCTCTTTCATATATCCAAGTTCCAGTAAGCCACGACCCCGTTAATATCATGGCAAAATTTAGTGGCTCAGATGCAATCATATAGGCACTGGCAACGGCACCAACTGTACCAATATTCTCTCCAAGTCGCCAAGCATGATAATCTAATACTCCTTCGCCCTTACCTTTATGCTCACAAATAAGTTTGTTTTCTTTTCTTCTGTCCGAGTTTGCAAAAGTGTATCCCTCTGTACATCCCTCGCTGAACCAATAAGTCCACATACTTGCTATAAATACTGTTTCCCACAT
>Ga0208450_1001042_pt1 | contig 13621 bp, 14 predicted proteins | sample MalvireepMed_908_FD_184249 | JGI IMG/M metagenome (GOLD analysis project Ga0208450, IMG submission 184249) | Marine viral communities from the Global Malaspina Expedition - Malaspina viral metaG DeepMed_908 (SPAdes) (version 2) | ecosystem: Environmental > Aquatic > Marine > Oceanic | place... | reverse complement strand
GTCTACATCTAAATCACCATTGAAGTCTGCGTTTCCAGCCAGAGTTAGCGTTCCAGAGACATCCAGTGTACCGTTCAGGTCTACGGCGGTTGTGTTGATTTCCACCTCATCGGTCGCCGCGATAATCATCTTCGTGGCGCTGGCACCGCTGATGTACTGGGAAGCGTCGTTGAACTGAAGCTGACGTGTGCTGTTCAGCAGCAAGCCAGTGTCAGCAACGTGAGTGAGCGTAACGTCGCGATCAGCCCCCCACGCCAGCACAGCGGCGTCGGTCTTGAGGCTGACGTGCTGGTTGAAGTCCCAGGAGTCGGTGTCGTTCTCCCAGAGTATTGTCTTGTCGCTTGCGCCTTTTAGCGTGATACCACCACCGTCTGCTGTAGAGTCGGATGGGGAGGCGACTGAGCCAAGCTCAATGTTTTTGTCGTCTACCGAGATCGTGGTGGAGTTGATGGTTGTGGTCGTACCGTTGACCGTAAGATCGCCAGCTATAGTGACGTTGCCCGTCAGCGCCGACGTACCTGACACAGTCAGTGCCGCATTAACGTCTAGCGTGGTAGCATCGATGTTGACATCGGTGGTCGCCGCAATATCTAGGTCAGCGGCTGAGCTCGCACCGATATACTGGCTGGCGTCGTTGAACTGGATACGCCTGGTGGAGTTGAGTAACAGTCCGGTGTCGTGAACGTGGGTAAGGCTGACCTCACTGTCGCCTCCGAAATTGAGTACGGCTGCATCGGATACCAGTGTTAGGTCGTCGCCTACCGAGGCATCAGCCGACATGGTGACGTTGCCAGTTAGTGTGCTCGTGCCCGACACATCCAGCGCACCGTTCACATCTATCGTAGTGGCGTTGATCTCAATTTCGGTATCTGAAACCAGGTCAAGCACACCGTCTGCCGATTGGTGGATATAGGTTCCAGAATCGCCAAACTGCAACTGGTCGGTAGAGCTTAACAAGATCCCCGTATCAGCAACGTGGGTGAGGGTTACGTCTTGATCATCGCCTAATCCGATAACCGCGCCATCGGCAAGATACAGGTCGCTGAACTCTAGTGACGTTGTACCTAGCGCAGCTCCATCTGATGCGTCAGGAACAAAGGCTGTCGTAGCAGTGATCGTCGTGCCCTGTATAGTGCTAGAGCCTGTTATTGCTCCATCTACTTGCAGCGTGCTAGCCATGTCTACTGCTCCGTCAATATCTACTACATCTAGATTTGACGTACCATCTACATCTAAATCGCCATTGAAATCTGCGTTACCAGCTAGAGTCAATGTTGATGCCATATCAACAGCACCATCAATGTCTACGACATCTAGGTTTGCGGTCCCGTCTACGTCCAGGTCGCCTGCTAAGTCAATTCCTGCGGCACCTGCTAATACCAAGTCATCAGTAGAGGTATCCCATAGCATATAAGCACTGGCTGTGTCACCAAAGAATTTGACATCGTATCCAGTGTCATCGACACCAACCGTAACCGTTGAATCAATCTGTACTGCACCGTCAATATCAACTGCATCTAGGTTGGTGGTGCCGTCTACGTCCAGAGCTCCGTTAAAGTCTACAGCACCCGCTACAGTGAGCGTGCTTGAGACATCTAATGTGCCGTTCAGGTCTATTGCGGTAGCAGTAAGGTCGATCTCGTCAGTAGCAGCGATAGACAGTACCGTGGCACTTGTGCCACTGATGTATTGGCTTGAGTCATTGAATTGAAGCTGTCGGGTGCTATTCAGGAGTAGACCAGTGTCGGCAACGTGCGTCAGGCTTACGTCCGAGTCAGCTCCGAAATTCAGGACTGCTGCGTCCGATTTCAGCGTAACGTCATCGCCTACTTCCAAGTCCCCTGCCAGGGCCAGCTTGCCAGCCGTCCAGGTGCCTACCGCCGTGCCAGCGATCACATCGAGGAACGTGCCTGCGGCAGACATATAGCGACCAGAGTCCTTGTCGGCCTCGAAGCTGTAACTAGGACGAGACGCCGATCCACTGGCTACCTGGACCTGGCCGTCCTTGTCTATCGTGCAGACAAGAGTCCCCGAGTTGGGTCCGTTCCAGATCTCCAGCAACGACTCGTCTGTCGTATCGCGAGCTGTCGCGAACCCAAGGATATGGGTGTTGTCCTGTGGTTGGATCGCTTTGATCCCGAAAGCACCCATTTAACTACCTCGCTATCATGTAGACTATGTCATCACCTGCGTTGTCACATATGATGTAGAGCTCGTCCAGGTTGCCGACTGGGATCCACCCAGTCTCTTCCTTGGCATCTAACTCCCATCCGCTTGTCACATCGGTAGTACCATCTACCACGGTGACTCCTGAAAAGCCGACGTAGACGTTTCCAGAGTTGTTTGCCACCGCTTTGATATTCACACATTTAGCGGTGACATCGGGCAACTGGGCGGCACTAGTGGAACCAGATTTTTCCCCTGTCGCTACAACCCTGACGTATTGCGTTGCGTTCATTCCCAACATGGCACTTGTCCTTATGTGTAGTAGTGTGTACCCAGCGTCGGTTTCGGCCTGAGCTTTCTCGGTGTCCTGCTGCGTCGTGAGCGCCGGAACGCACGCTGCTCGCACGTCCTAACCTTATTGCGGATCTTGGATTCCATCTCTTGTCCACCAGGAAGCCAGGCATCCTCCATCGCTCGCTCTGCTGCGTATGCCACGATCAGCGGGCGATCCTCGCTAGGGAAATCGACCGTGGAGCTCGATAGCGTAGGCAGGCGGTGATGGTAGTCGTAGATCAAGCTTGCAGGTGGATTAGCACCCCTGGCGATCCACAGGTTGGTGCCTTGCAGCCAGTAGCGGTTGCCCCTGACTCTGAACCTGTCCCTGAAGTCCACCAGGCTGCCCCAGCGCGTGCCGTCTATCTTTCTGAGCGCACTGGTCATGTCGTCGCCAGCCAGCCGGAAGAAGTCGCTTTCTAGTGCCTTGTAGCGTCCACCGTCATCCGATTCCGTACCGCTCCACGACGTGATCGCCGTGGCTTGTGAGACCCACCTATCGGACAGCCCGCAGTCCATCATGTAGTCTTGAGCGTCGTTCAGTCCATACTGAAGAAACTGGTTGACGGCTTCTAAGGACGAGTCGTCGTGCTCGATCAGAGAGTCGTCATCAGAAGCAGTATCAGTAATCCTATAGAACGCTCGCTGTAGACTTGCCAGATTGGTGAGTACGGCCATTAGGTCACGGTAGTTTGGGGTTTACGTCTTCGAGGAACTTGTGCTGTCATCGGCGCATCGTCTGGAAGCGCAGCGATCTCTTCTTCTTCTACCTCTATGAATCCCGTCGCGTCGGACTTGTTCTCTTCTCGTCCGTCAGCGATGAACCCTGCTATGTCGTCGGCACTGAGCCCTCGCTCTTCTGCCGCCTCGAAGAACTCTTCCTTCAATGTATCGACGCGACTTCTCTTCTTTTCGCGCTCGATCTCTTCTGGATCTACACGGAAATCGTAGTTCTTGTAGTTATGTCCTGTCGGCAGCTCGTCCCAGACGTAGACCTCTTTATGGGTCTCTGGACGGATCTCGAAGATCGGCACTGTTGGAATACCAAGCTGGTTGATCTTCCACGCTTGCTCACCAGTATCCGTGAGCACTGCCTGGCGCACGTCCTTCGTGTAGGTGCGTTCAATGATGGGGCGGCCATCGGTATGTGTGCCGATGATCTCCTCGTCCTCACCTAGGACGGTGCGTGGCCTTAGTCTCGAAATTCTATTTAGTCTCTGTCTCATGGTGTCTTCTCCTGTGTCGGCCCCTCTTCAGGGGGGGACTGTGATAGGTCTATTCCTATTGGTAAAAACGGTTCCTTCATCACACGCTTACGCACATCTCTGCCAACCGCCAATGCTTCTTCTCGCATGGCTAGGCGTAGGCGCTCCTTTGTGTCGCGCTGAGTCTCCACCTGCCAGGTCAACGCATCCTGAATCGAACTAAACTCACCTTGACCACTCCATGTGTCGCCCTTCTCTAGCATCTCAGTCAACCCACTTACACCTAATTCCTCTAATTCGTAACCCACATACAGCCCGACATCCTTGTCGAAGTAGGTAATCTCGACGGTCTCGACTGGCTCCTCTTCGAGCTCTCCTGCTTTCCAGGCCGCCAGTACCGGATCATCCGGCATGAGCGATATCCGTATCTGCCACTGACAGACAGGCTCGGGTATCCACACGATATGAGCGTGCCTGCCACTCTTCCTGAAGTGCAGCTCGACAGCGTCCTGGAACTCGTAGGGAGCTCGGCGTTGTTCCGAGCCCCCTACAGTGTGTATCAGACCCATCTAAAGAGTCCTCCTGCTAGTCATGCTTAACTACTCGCCGTACCGATAAGCATACCTGTCTCGCCACCAGCGTTAACCCCGTAATTCTCAAAGAGGCTAAGCGAACCAACGGTGTTGACCCAGGTCGTCTGGCCGTTCGTTGCGATCATGCAACTGTTGTACCTGACGTGCCCTGTGGCGGCACTGTACCCCTCGATGTTCACGTCAACAGCGTTGGCGTTCTCTAAGGCACAGTCTTCGATGAGACAGTCCGTCCATGCAGCACTCATGTCGATGTTAGCTGCCGAGAAGTCGCCGTGGCTAACCAGTTTACGAATCGTGACATGGTCAGCCGCTGCTCCGGTGAGGAACCCAGTGTTACCCGCTGTGTCCGTACCGTGGTTCACGCACCCGATGCACTCGAAGTAATCCGCATCGGCAGTAAGCGTGATCCAGTGCAACGTGTTCTTCGCTGCCGTGGCATCGTCGAACAGGCAGTTCTCGATCCGACAGTGAGCTGCCGTGACGGGAATGCCCACCACGAGCGAGTCCACGTCATTGATGAAATGGATGTTCTGGATGGTGACATTAGCCGCCGACACTGCAACGGTCGCTGCCGTATTGTCGAGCGTGATCTGTGGGCGGTCGGTGCCTCGGCCTAAGCCGATAATGCTGATGCCCGCCACGTCTGCCGCGATAGCTGATGCGCTACTGAGCGTCTCAGCGTGTCCTGGCATCGCGTAAATGATGTCACCCTTGCTCGCCGTGCATTTGTTGATCGCGGCGTCGATTGTGATCAGAGCCTCGTCCGAGGCGTCCCCTGTGTTGGCCGCAGCTCCACTACCCGAGTCCACATAGAAGATGGAGCCCGTCGTGTGGTTGATGAGGTTCCGCAATTCCTGCGAATACTTCACCTCGCGCAGAGCGTTACGCAGCCTGTTATTCAGTTCCTGACTTGACATTGAAAATGGTCCCTTGCCTAGAAGGCGTTAGAGGCTGGGCGGGAGGCCTTGTGCCCCCCGCCCAACAACCCGTTTCGATACTAATTCATACTACCCATACACCTATTAGCTAGGCACTGGGCTGAAGTCACTAGCAGTCACGTTAGCAAGGCTAATGCCTGTCAACGCAGCGTGCCTGTTACGGCGATCGCTGAATGACTGCTTGTACGATTTGACGTACCACTCCTTACCGTCGAAGTCGCTCAGGCGGCTGAACTGGCTGCCGTCTTCAGCGAAGTAATCGGCTTCACCGTCGAGATCGACTGTGAAGAGGTCTTCAACCGATAGGGTGTAGAGTACATCGTGGATCTGCCAATCGTCTTCAATGAAGTCCATGTTGGCGATCCTAACGGCCTCGTAGCCACCCTCGAACGTGCGTCCGAGTGCGGTCTGCTGCTGGAACCCGACGAGCGTTCTGGCGAGCTCAGCGATCACACTACCCTGGGCGCAGCAAACGTGTGTGCTCGGCCCTACGGGTGAGGTGGATTTCGCTCTAAGCTGCCTGAAGTGCTCTGTCACTTCGATGTGATCGAAGCTTGCACTTGCCTTGCGATAAGGCTTCCAGCGCGGATAGGTCGATTGTGAAATGTTAAACACCGTCGTCGCATCTTCGTCAGGGTCCACGATATTAAGCAAGCCGTTAGGCGCATTCGTGTATTCTGAAGCGAAGTAGTCTGTCGAGATGTTCGGGGTTGTGGCGTTAACGATCAGATCGTTAGCCGCCAGGCTGTTGCCTGGCTCCCATGTGCCAGCAGTCGTGACAGTTACCGTATTCGTGCTAAGTGTGATAGCACTGATGGTCCCTGCGCCTGCTAACGCATTCGAGCTGCCAACATCAACCCAGTTGATGATCATGCCTACCTCCATGTGGAGGAGAGGCGGTGTGTCAGCGTGACCGTATCCGTCTTTCACAACGAACACAGTTGAGCTCGTGCGAGACGATACCTTACACAGCGTACCGTTCGACGTGCCAATAGCGTGACGGATCTGAGAACGCCCGAATGCATCCCACATCTGGTCGAACATACGACCGAGTAGGTCACCGAACGCGCCTGGACCGCGCACTGCACGCTTTTCGATAAAGTTATCGATTGCTCTACGAACGTAGAGCCTAGCTGGTGTGGTTTCCCCTTCCACCGCATCAACATACTGGTGGTCGGGGAGGTTACCGTCCGAACCCATCGCCCCACCCGCATACGTCAGATCGGCTGAGAAGACAAGCTTCTCGCCATCGATGCGGTAGTCACCTGCTCCAGCTTCTTGAAAGAGCTGGCTGGTAGGTGACCAGGAGGACACGTTCGGCTTGACCTCACCAGCATAGATCTCGTGTACCAGCCCTGTGAGGTCGGTAATCGCCTCAAGGCCGGAGACTTGTGATCCTAATGCCATAGGTCAAAACCTCATGTTTACGCCTGCTGACCCCACGTTCTAATGCGGGATCGACGGGCTCGTTTTTGTTGACTAGGGCTCATAGACCTGAGCTTGTTGTTCTCGGTCGGTGTGCCATGATCGCGCACCCCTGCCGCCAACGTACTCGGGATAGACCCTGGTCGTGTCGCGTGACGAGTGGCAGCCTGTTGGAGGTTATTCTCCTCTTGCTGCCGCGCTTCTTTCTTTACCTTCGCCTCTGCTGCCGCGAGCTCCTGCTTCCTTGTCGCAGCATCATCTACGGCCTGGTGGGCTTGCACGTCTGGGTTCTGGGAATAAGCAGCGTTCGCATACTCATACCAACCCCCTGGTGTCGGAACCTCATTTCTGGCCTCGCATATCGAACCGTAACCCGCTAGAACCTGCCTCACTTGAGGCTCAGTCCATAGTGGGTACTGTGCTGGCACATTCGTGCTTGGATTGCCATTCATCGCGTCATTGATCGCGTCATTAGCGAACTTGTGAGCTCGCTCTATAGCAACGCTTTGTTCATAGCTTTGACGCGCTTCCATCTTCGCCTGCTGCAACCCTTCGTTGCCAGACGTGGCGAGGATGCCGTTTCGATAGGTATCGGCGTCGGATTGTCCATAGGTATTCTGAAGGTCTCGGTATGTCTGCTCCTGTTCGGGAGACAGGATACCACCTGTACTCGCTTGCTCTCTCCAGTAGTCAGCATCAGCGCGGGTCTCCATGAGCTGGGCGCTAAGTTCGTTGACGTGCTGGGAAGCTTGTTCGAGGTCTGACCTACGGACGTGGCTGTTCAGCAGAGCTCTGATATCTCTTTCATCTTCAGAAGCTACCGTGAACGCCTCGCGCCCCCTCTGTCGCAGGGGATGGTTGTCTGCGACGGGGACTGTCACGGACGTAACGTCAGGGGTAGTGGCCTGCGTGTCCGTGGCCCCGTCCATTGCCACTTCAGAAGCTGAAGTAGCTAGGGTGTCGGGGGCTTGATCACCGGAAGTCGAGCTTTCGGGCGACTCCTCGGCTTGTTCTTCTTTCATAAACTGACCGCCCTGCGGCGTACCTTTCGGTTGGCGCATACGGTCAGCGGCATTTGTTTGTGTTTCCTGCTCTGCAAGAGCTGCCTCTATCTTGGCACCTAGGCGCTCTTTGGCACCCTGCTTGATGTCCGAGACAGTCTGCTGTGTCCTATCAACTGCTGGCGGTGCTTCTGGAGTCGATGGTGCCTCGACTACAGGAGCTTCTGCTGGTGCTTCTGCGACTTCCGAGGCCGTTACGGCGGCGGTGTCAGACATAGTACCTCTTCATGTTATGCAGCACCCTGCGCTGCTTGAGTCAGTTTTGCTATCTCGGTAGTGGATGTATTCATAGCCTCGGACGTGGGTGTGCCGCCATCAGTCGCTCCACCTGGAGCTCCACCTGGGGATGTCGATGCTGCCGGAGAACCCGCTGCCGGAGCTGGTGCTTCAGCTTGTGCAGCTCTAGCCATCTGTTGCCCGCTCAGCCATTTGAAGAACTGATCCTGCCTAAGCATGGCTAGCCTTCTCACGATCGAGTCTTCGCTCTCGTCTTGCGTCATCGTAGACAACGCTTCGAGGTGAACTGTGGTGTCGTCGTCCATCATAATCGGGTACTGCGCGTCAATCATCTGCCAAAGATGCTGAGCCGACTGCTCGACCACGGGGTTCTGCATACCATTGACTTGCTGGGGATCCAGGCCGTACTGCTCCCTGAAGGACTTGACTACCTCCCTTATGCCCTGGTTGACGACCTTAGCCCTACGCTCTCGCATCTCTTGTGGATCGAGCTCGTCAGGCCAAAGGCTTCTGTCTGGGTATTGCTTCTTGAATTGCCTGGTGGAGATCGCACGTTCGCCAGTCATCGGGTCTACCATGCCCCACAGGTTCATCAGCGTCTGGGCCTTGTTCTCCGTCGTGGCACCGAACCCAGACGTGAGCCTGTAGATCGGCTTCATCTCGGAGAGCTGGCTCCTGTCGATGTAGGGCTGTATGAGGTGAGCGATCTCGTCTCCTGCTATGTCGATCAGCCACGGCACATCGCCGTATTCCTTCATTAGATTCCAGCAGATGCCCATGAACTGCTCGGCGCTCTCCCTGAATCTCTGGTTGGTAGGCCCGTGCACAGTGTCATCTGCCCGTGCCAGGGCCACCACCTTGGCAGCAGCGTCACCGGACTTGCTCTCTCCACGGCTAGCGGCCTGCCATCCACCTTTGCGGAACATCCCAGCCTCGATGCGCTGGATCTTGTTCTCAAGTAGCGGTATGTGACGGAAGGGGAGCTCCAGGTACTGAGGCACGAAGCCCGCGCCTGGATCGATCTCTATCTCACCGTCGTCGATGTAGGCCGCACTGTCGTCAGCGATCACGCCAGAAGTAACCAGTGGAGCCCTGACCGAACGTCTCACAAACTCGTTGACCAACGTCTCTAGCTGGTTGAGCTGGACTTGGTCCTCGTCTAGGTCTGCTACATACGGCTTACCATGCACGTCATCGAAGCGATTCGCGCTGTAGACCTGTACACAGCTAAATGTGCCACCAGGTAGAGGTCCGTCGTGTAGCAGCACGGCGTTACCAAAGCCACCACTCGTGCCACCACCAGTTGCGTCTGCTCTGTCCGTGCTCGCTGATCCGTTTAGGGCGATCATCGTAAGTCGTCCATAGGGATAGTTCATATCCACTGCTGGTGCGATCTCGCGATAGACCAATGCTATGAGCTCTTCACCGTCCTGGCCGCTCATCAGTGCCGAGGTGCCATGAATCGAGTTGCCAGCCATCAACCACTTCCTGACCGTGCGCTGGAACCTGCTAGACGAGTTGAGCTTCGTGCTGCCTTCGATGCCTGGTATCTCAGGGAACGCCTGCCGCACTCCCTCTGCGCTGACTACACGCCCGTAGGTCATTCTCTCGACGTTGCCACGAGTTGCGCCAGTCGAGTACACCGTGTCGAACGGGTCTCCTACCCAGCAATCGATCGATCCACGCTGTGGTCCTTGCATACCCAGCGCGTGTACAGGCTGGTAGGCGTCAAACTGTGGATCGTCACGCCATTGAGCGTGCACCGGACAGTGACCGTAAGCCGATGCCATGTACATAGCTTCAGCGAACAAGCTGTTCAGGTTCTGCTGAGTTGCTATGTAGTTGGCGAATGCCTGGTCGATCGCTCCAGACTCTCTCGAATGGCGATCTGGCCTGGTCTCTACCACGAACCTGAACGGCATCGTCGTGTGGTATGCTACCATGTTGTCCACCATCGGACGCAGCAAGTTGTTCTGAGCTCGTGGTACGCCGCTCAGGTTGTGCGGGATCTGGATGCGCTCACCGTTGTACAGGTCAGCCCACTGGTTATCACCCTCGCCATCGATGTGGATGAGGTACTTCTCGGCTGTTAGATCATGGAATCGCTTGCTGTCTAGACCCTTGCGGTGGAACTCGGCTACGTCCCTGGCGATCGCGCTCGGATCGCCCATACCCATCGCATCCATTTGGTTGTCAGGCTGAGCTGACACACCATCGCCACCGTAGTGACCAGAGGACGTGACTGTGGTATTAAGGGGAGTTGCCATTAGTCGAAGATATAAGTCAACAGTGCGTCAGCCAATGCCAACACTAGATTCGAGTTCAGCTTGAATCTCACTCCAAGCCCTGCCCTCCCTATGGTGAGCTATTCTGGCGCTATTGCGTAGGTTTTGGCGAACGTGTTCGGATTCGTACTTGTCTATGACGTAAGCCAAGGACGATGGTATAGGTTGCTGTGGCTCCCTCGGTTGGGGCGGTAACTCGGTCATACCGCTCTTTCTCCGTTGCACTCGGCGTGCATGATCGAGCCACTCGTCGTTCTGTAGCCTGAGACGATCGCGCTCTTCGATGACCAGGTCATATGCGGTACGGCTGACCCACGGCAACCTTATGCCTCTCATCTTGCGAGCTCGGCTTTGAGTACCGCCATCTCGACTTCCAGGTCTCTGATGCGGCCTTCCAGATCATCGATGCGTTGTGTGAGCAACCCCGAAACTCCTATGTACTTGGACTGACGCGAGCGTATGTCCTCGATCAGTGTAGCGTTCTGTAAGTCAATCGTCTGCATCTCCCTGAACCTGCCGCTGGCTATCCATGTAGCTGCCAGGATGCTCAGAGCGAAGCCAATCGATACCGCAGGAAGCGTTGAGCTCTTGCTCAAGCCCTGCACCATCAGTTAACCACCGGAAACCTGTACGGGCCATTGAGCTTCACCAGGAAGCCAGGCGTCTTCTCGCCATGCCAGCCGCCTAGCTGGTTGAACTCATAGTACTCGATCGCGTCGTCGTAGGTGCCACCAGGAGATAGATCCATGATGCGATTGATCACCTTCTCCTTATCATAAAGCACGATCGGCTCCATTCCATAACGCTCAAGCACTCCTATCACGCAGTCGTCGTAGCCATCCATCACCAGCGCGTTCTCTACGCCGATCTCTCTCAGTTTGTCAGCCAAGGTATCGATCATGTTTTCTGCTCCATGATTTCATCGTTCTTCTTATGCCACTTGCGTGCATAGCGCATCTTGTCGAACGCCCGCCACCGAGCTCCGAACCAGCTACGGATGTTGAGCCAGTGATACCAGGCCTTCTCCCAGGGCTTCATCTTCTTGTAGAAGACGTACTCCTCTAGGAACTGGATCCTCGGGTCCACGAATTGCTCATGGTACGCCACGAGCAAGGCCTTCTGGTCTTTGACAGTGACCATCTTGCGATCGTAGTCGCCTTCCCGTGCCTTCCTGCGCTTCTTCGCTCTCTTGCTCAAAACGAATACCTCTCCGCTTGTCTCTTGTGTAGGGCTATGCGCTCGAACTTCTCTTCGAGCCCAGTGTCTCTATTGCGATTGGCCTTGCTGTTCTTAGGTGGTCGGTACGCAGCAGCTCGCCACCAGCTCATCACAAGGTAACGTAACGCTGCCACGGCATCCGCTCCATCAGCACTATCGTCGTCTACGTTCTGGTGCTGGGCCTTACCTACCTTCCTGTCAGGATAGCGCCAGTTGCGGATCTCCCAGAGCAACCTCGATCCTCGGACCATCCTACCCTTGCTGGCTACCGATGCACCCTTGTACCACTGATGCTTGTCGCCTATGCCTCTTCTGAACAGTAGAGCCCTACGGCCTAGTAGGTCGTTCAGCCGCTCTACGCACGCTGCCCTGAATGACTTGCCCTCTGCCGAGGTCTTAGCCACCGCCCTGACTCGGTACTTCACGCCCAGCTTCCTGAATGCTGCGTTGAGCTCCATGATGTCTTGAGGGTTGGCGCTATCTCCCCATATCGGCGTCTTGGTAGGAGCACCGTACTTGGTCAGCAGGTCGTTGATCTTCGAGGCCCTGACCGACAAGGTCTCCTGCTGGCTGAATAACTCGTCCAGGATATGTAGCCGCTTTGCACGGTCGCTGGCAGCGAGCACAAACGAGAATCGCCATGCTCCGAAATCTATCCCCGCGAACATCGGCCACTTCTGCTTCTTCATGTTGGCGTCGTCCCAGTTCTCCAGGTGGTCAGCTTCAACGAAGTTGAGCGCGACACCTGTAGCCTGCCTGGGGCTGATGCCCCTGACTCTACTCTCGTACATCGCTGGTATGTGCTCGTACAGATCCTTACGTCGATCGATAGCGAATGCGCTTACCGCTCCTGGTACGATACTTGGATCGTCGCATACCACGTTTGGGTGATCCAGGGCAGATACCCTTATGTGAGTGACTAGTGGCTGAAGACAGAATTGGTGGAGCTCGTCCTCTTCAAAGTCAGGGTTGCCAAAGCTGAGCCGTAGGTTGTGCGGGGCACTACAGGTGTTCTCGAACGCCGTCATAATCGCTGGGTGGACGCCTGGCGTCTCCTCGGTAAGGATCAACATATGTTCGGCGTGCCAACCCTGTGCCTTGGTAGCTGACGCTTCCTCTGCACCAACACCACAAGCGAACGCTGTCGCTGCCCACGTCTCTCTATCCTCGACAGCAGGCCTCATGCGTATTACCCCAGAGGCCAGGAGCTCCGCTTGCGGAAAGTGCCGCTGGAAGTGAGGCCAGTGGTTTCCGATTTCTTTCCAGATGTGCTTTGTGAGCTGGCTGAGCTTTGGGGCACTTGTGACGACGATACTGTCCTCCCAACAAGCCAGAAACCACAGCACGATCGCTGCTCCGATAAAGGTCTTCCCTGTTCCGGTTCCGCTCTCCACTCCCACATCTTCCCAGGCGGCAAGGCTTTCAAGCACTTGGGACAGCGGGTCAACAGTACCGTCCCACTGGTAACCGTCGTATCCATCGTTGCTACTCCAGCGGATTGTGTGCTCAGGGATACCCAGCTTATCCACACACCATCCCACTGGGTTCTCTTGATATTCGACGTGTGCCTTCGCCACGCCACGTTGCCCGAAGGTCTCGTATTCCTGGAGGACGGCACGTTGCCGTAGCCCGTCAGGCTCTAAGCTTGCTTGCGAGAACATCTAGCCATTCTGTTCGTATAGTCTCCAGCGCCTTCTCGTCGCTGATGAAGCGCCCTACCACGGCAAAGAACTCGTTGAGCAGCTCTGGATCGACCACCACGCCATCCCGCTTCTCTCCTACGCTGTACTTCGCCAGCTTGTCGAAGATCGAGATGATGTCTTTCGGGTCGGCGTCTGGATCAGCTAGGATCACAGAAATACGCTGTCGCGCTGTCTCCAGGTCTATACGGAAGGCTTCACGGATTCTATTGGGTGGCTGTCCACCACCTCGGTTGCCCTTCATACCCCCTGGCAGCAGAGCTCCACCGTGTGGTTGTGGTATGAGCTTCACTTCCGCTGTGCCAGCCACTGAATCGGGCACTTGCCCTACAGCCAGGTCAGTAGATGTACTAGCAGAGGCCCAGCGGTGTCCATAATGCCGTCAACTGCCCAGCCATCCCACCAGCTCCACTTGTTTGGTGTGCCAGCTCTGGCGTGGTAATTCCAGTTGTATGTCTCT